>Ga0302202_10000806_pt1 | contig 40085 bp, 36 predicted proteins | sample II_Bog_N3_3_FD_194579 | JGI IMG/M metagenome (GOLD analysis project Ga0302202, IMG submission 194579) | Peat permafrost microbial communities from Stordalen Mire near Abisko, Sweden - II_Bog_N3_3 | ecosystem: Environmental > Terrestrial > Soil > Wetlands > Peat | place: Sweden: Abisko...
GCCCCTCCCATGGACTACCGGGATAACCGCCATCTACGCCGCAAAGGGGGTCATTTTTACACGCCGATCAGGGGGTCAATATTCAACGCCGATTGACAATCGGGCCACCCAGGCCGTATTGATCGGGGGGCCGGGCCAGTGACAGAGCCGCTCCTCACCACCGAACAAGCCGCTGCCCGCCTTGGCCTTGGCAAACACACCTTGGAGATATGGAGGATGCGGGGTCAAGGCCCTGTGTTCCGCAAACTGGGGGGCAGACTCGTGCGCTATGCCGTGCCCGACTTGGACGCCTTCGTGGAGGGAGCTGGGAGGACGAACACCGGAGGCGGTGTGCCCTGAAGTGCGGGGTCTCACAAATGCGGAGAGGCCATCTAGTGGCCACCGCTAATTTCTCTCGCCGGAGATAGCCGCTAAGTCGTTGAAAATATGGTGGACGCACTTGGGCTCGAACCAAGGACCCGCTGATTAAGAGTCAGCTGCTCTGCCAACTGAGCTATGCGTCCATTCCCGTTTCGGACCTGCCTCATGGCGGAGGGCAGGGTGGCTGGTGGACGCACTTGGGCTCGAACCAAGGACCCGCTGATTAAGAGTCAGCTGCTCTGCCAACTGAGCTATGCGTCCATCGCCACAGTGCCGCAAACCGGCGTGGGAAGCGCCCCCATAACGATTTCTGCCGCCCTGCCAACCCTGAATCGTTCGCCCCGGCGTAATTTCCTGACCGAGGCCGAGCAATCTTCTAGCCGAGGCCACCGGGCGCCCGCCGCGACCAGCGGTCCACGGCCATGATCGTGCCCACGCAGATCATGTTCGTCATCATCGAAGATCCCCCGTGGCTGAGGAACGGCAGCGGGATGCCGACCACCGGGGCAAGCCCCATGACCATCATCATGTTGATGCAGACATAGAAAAAGATCGTCGTCACCATCCCGGCGGCAAGCAGGCGGGAAAACCTGTCGGGCGCGCGCATCGCGACTTTCAGCCCCCAGTGCAGAACGATCGTAAACACTGCCAATACGAACAGCCCGCCGATCATGCCCCATTCTTCGGCCATCGTCGCAAAGACAAAGTCGGTGTGTGCCTCGGGCAGGTAATCGAGATGGCTTTGCGAGCCGTTGCCAAAGCCCTTGCCGAACATCCCGCCCGACCCGATCGCGATCTTTGACTGGGTGATGTGATAGCCCGAGCCGAGCGGATCGCTTTCGGGATCGAGGAACACCAGCACCCGCTTGCGCTGATAATCGTGCATCACGAAAAAGAACATGATCGGCGCGGCGATCGAGGCGCCGATCCCGCCGCTGACAAACAGCCACAACGGCAGACCGGCAATGAACATCATCACCAGCGCGCCAAAGCTGATCGCCAGCGCCGTGCCGAGATCGGGTTGCAGCATGACGAGGCCCGCAGGGATCAGCAGGATCACGATCGGCGGCACGATCGCGCGCCAGCCGCGGATCTCGTTCATCGGCAGCATCGCATAGAACCAGGCGAGCACGAGCACGATCCCCGGCTTCATCAGTTCCGAAGGTTGCAGCGTCATGAACCCGAGATTGAGCCAGCGCTGGCTGCCCCCGCCGATCCGTCCGATCAGCTCGACCAGCACGAGCAGCCCGCACAGCACCACATAACCGGGCAGCGCGATGCGTTTGAACCAGTCCTGCGGCACGCGCGCGAGCAGCATGGCCATGACCAGAAAACCGAAAAAGCGGATGACATGCATCGCCGCCCAGGGCTGAAGCCGTCCGCCGGCCGCCGAATAGAGCACGCAGCCGCCGAATATCGTCAGCAGGCTGAGCGGGATGATCACTTGCCAGGGCTGACGCGCCAGCGCTTGCGGGACATAGGCGCGCGGCATCATTGCGGGGCGGCTCCGCTGCTCGGCGTCGGAGCGGGCGGCGCGGCAGACGGCGCAGGCGTCGGCGAAGCCTCCGGCTCCGGCGCGGGGCTTGCCGCGTCGGTTACGGGGGTGGCGGGCTCGTCGTCGCGGTTGTTTGCGTCGGTCTGATCGTTTGCCGCGTCGTCGCTGGGCGGTGCGGGGGCGGTGGCGCCGTATTTGGCCGCATAGGCAGCATATTTGGCCGCCATGCGTTGTTGCATCGTGCCGCCCCACTGGCTTTCATAATCGGTGAGCACGGCCATCGCCTTGTCCTGATCGAACAGATAAGTCATGACATCGCGCGCAATCGGATAGGCCGAGGGCGAACCGCCGCCATGTTCGATCGCCACCGCGCACGCATAGCGCGGCTTGTCGAACGGGGCGAAGCAGATGAAGTGGCCGTGGTCGCGGCGTTTCCATTCGCCGCCCTTGCCGTTGCCGAGATTGAGCCCGACGACTTGCGCGGTGCCGGTCTTGCCCGCCATCTGGACGCCCGGAATCGGGATCCGCGCCTTGCCGGCTGTCCCGCGCCCGTTGACCACTTCGTTCATCGCGGCGTGGATCAGGTCGAGATGATCCTGGCGGAATCCCATCGAAGGCGAAGGCGGGGCATGACGGTCGAGAATCAGGCGCGGGCTGTGCTTCAGCCCTGAGGCCAGGCGCGAGACATAAGTCGCCTGCTGCAAGGGATTGACCAGCATATAGCCCTGGCCGATCGTCGCGTTGACGGTGTCGTAGACCGCCCATTCCTTGTGATATTTGCGCAATTTCCACGCCGGATCGGGCACCGTGCCATAGGACTGGCCGGGATAGGGCAGGGGGAAGGACGAGCCCAGGCCCATCCGCCGCATCATCTTTGCGATCGCATCCATGCCGATCTGTTGCGCAAAGTGATAGAAATAGACGTCACACGACTGATAGATCCCCTTCATCATGTCGGTCGTGCCGTGGCCGTGATGATTCCAGCAATGGAATACCCGGTTGCCGACGCGCAGGCCGCCCGCGCAATTGACCGTGGCATGGGGATCGAGCCCGGCTTCGAGGAATGCCAGCGCGACCATCGGCTTGACTGTCGATCCGGGGGGATAGAGCCCGCGCAGGACTTTGTTGCGCAAGGGGACATGGTCGTCTTCGGACAACATCTTCCACTCGATGCGGCCGATCCCGTCGGAAAACGAATTGGGATCGTAGCAAGGCATCGACACCATCGCCAGCAAGTCGCCGGTCAGGCAGTCCATGACCACCACCGACCCGCTTTCGAGCCCGATGCGCCGCGCGGCATATTCCTGAAGCCCGGCGTGAATGGTCAACTGGATCGGCTGGCCGGGAACGTCTTCGCGCGTGCCCAGTTCGCGCACCACGCGCCCGCTTGCCGTCGCTTCGACGCGGCGCGCGCCGGGCACCCCGCGCAGGCGCATTTCAAACACCTTTTCAAGGCTGTCCTTGCCGATCTTGAAGCCCGGTGTGATCAACAGCGGATTGTGTTCGCGCACATAATCGTCGGCAGACGCCGGGCCGACATAGCCGACCAGATGGCCGACGGCGGCGCCCGAGGGGTAAAACCGCGAAAAACCCCGCTGCGGGATCACGCCCGGCAATTCGGGCAGGCGCACGCTGACCGCGGCAAACTTGTCCCAATCGAGCTTGCTGGCGACTTCGACCGGCTGAAACCCGCGCGACTTGTCGATCTTGTCCTTGATGTCGGCAAGGTGATCGGGTGTCAGACTGAGCAGGCCCTGCAATGTCGAGAGCGTGGCATCGGGATTGTCGAGCCGGTCGGGAATCAGGTCGACGCGGAAATCGGCGCGGTTTGACGCCAGCGCGGTGCCGTTGCGATCGAGCACCCAGCCGCGCCGGGGCGGGATCAGCGAGAGGTTGACCCGATTGCTTTCCGAGGCTGCGCGATACTTCGCATTTTGCGCGACTGCGAGGTATCCCAGTCGCGCCGCCAGCAGCAGGCCGACCCCGCCCTGAACCGCGCCGAGCAGAAAGGTGCGCCGCTCGAACGTCTGGGTCAGCCGCGCGGCCGTCATCGGCAGCTTCTGCTTCTTCATCGGCGTCTAAAGCCTCCGCAAAGGGAGGAGGCGCACGCGGTCGAGCAGCGCGACAAGCCGGTTGACCACGGGGAACAGCGCGACCGTCGTCAACCATTGCGGCCCGATCATCAGCGGCAAGGGATAGCCCGCCGCAAACCCCGCGACGCTTGCGCCAAGCAGCAGATAGGCACTGAGCAGCACCGCCGCCGCCAGCCAGTCCTGCATGAACCCGCGCCACAAGAAGCGTTCGTCGATCACGTCCATCGCCAGCATCGCCGCCGACCACAGCACGATGCCCGATCCAAACGGTTGCCCGCTGTAAAGATCATCCCACGCGCCCAGCGGCAGCCCCGCCCAGACCGGCAGGAAGCTGGGGCGCAGCATGCGCCAGCCAAGCAGCGTCATGAAGGCAAGCGGGGGAATCACCGGGGCCGAGGCGATCACCGGCGAAAACGTCACCAGCGACATCGCCATGATCGAGACCCACGGCAGCCCCACCGCCAGCCAGGGTAACGGCGCGCGGTTGATCGGGCGATGCGGTGTCGCGTCGCGGCCCGTGGCAAGGCGAGTCGAGGCCGGGCGTGTCACGGCAAGGCGCGGGATTGCAACCACGGCTCAGTTGTCATCCTTGGGCGGCGGCCCGGCGGCCTTGACGCTGGCAGACATCGCCGCGACGGCCTCGCCCTTGTAGATCGGCAGCACGAGGACATAGTCGGTCGCTGCCGGGTCGGCTGCCAGTCGCCCTTCGGCCCCGTCACGCCGCGCTTCGGCAACGACAGCGACCGGAATGCCGGGGGGATAGATCCCGCCCGAGCCGGAAGTCACGAAGACATCGCCCGCATGGAGCGGATTGTTGCCCATGGTCAAAAGGCGGATGGCGATCTTGCCATTGGCGGCACCCTGGACAAAGCCGGGCAGGCCATCGGTGGCGCGGCGCACCGGCACGACGTTATCGGCATCGCTGATCAGCAGCACGCGGGCGGTATCGCGGCTCACTTCGACCACCCGGCCGACCAGCCCTGCCGCGCCGCGCACCGGTTGGCCGGCGCGCACCCCGCGCGCGGCCCCGGCGTCGATCACGGCATAGCGTCGCGCGCTCGCTGCGGTCGATCCGATCAATCGCGCGGCGCTGACCGGCGGCGCGGCCTGATCGACAATGCCCAGCAATGCCTTGAGGCGGCGGTTTTCATCGGCGACGGCGCGCGTGCTGATCGCGGCGGCGCGGGCGGCGGCGATTTCGTGAGTCAGTTCAAGGTTTTGGCGGCCGGTGTCGAAATAGGCGCTGAACGCCGCCACGATACCCGCGCCCGAACGGCGCGCTGCCGACGAGGCTTCGCCCACCGGCGCCCCGATCTCGCTCGCTGCACCGCGCAAAAAGGCAAATGCCCCGGGATCGAACAGCGACAGGCCAAGCGCGACCAGCCCGACAATGATGCCCACAACGGCAATCACATAGCCGGTAAAAATGCCGTATTGCGCCCTGCGCGAATAGCCCGGGCGCAAGTCTCGCGACCGCGCCATAAAAATCTATTCCCCTTCCGATCGCTCCCGATACCAGGACCGATGTTGTCCTGGCACCGGTTGCGATGAAGTCTTGCTGAACGACGGTGCCGGGCCGGGTCGAATCGGCCCGTCCCGCCTCAGGCGGTCATCAGCACGCCGCGATAGATCGGATCTTCCATCGCGCGGCCCGTGCCCAGCGCGACGCAGCTCAGCGGATCTTCGGCAACCGAAACCGGCAGGCCGGTCTCTTCGCGCAGATGTTCGTCAAGCCCCTGGATCAACGCGCCGCCGCCGGTCAGCACGATGCCCTGATCGACGATGTCGGCGGCCAGTTCGGGCGCGGTGTTTTCCAGCGCGATGCGCACGCCTTCGACGATCGCGCCGATCGGTTCGGACAGCGCTTCGGCGACATTGGCCTGGCTGATGGTGATTTCCTTGGGCACCCCGTTGACGAGGTCGCGGCCCTTGATGTGAATGATTTCGCCGACGCCATCCGCCGGGATCGTGGCGATGCCATATTCCTTCTTGATGCGTTCCGCCGTGGCTTCGCCGATCAGCAGGTTGTGATGGCGGCGGACGTAGGAAACGATCGCTTCGTCCATCTTGTCGCCGCCGACGCGCACCGAAGTGGTATAGGCCAGGCCGCGCAGCGACAGCACGGCGACTTCGGTCGTGCCGCCGCCGATGTCGACGACCATCGAGCCGACCGGCTCGGTCACGGGCATGTCGGCGCCGATCGCGGCGGCCATCGGCTCAAGGATCAGGAATACCTGGCTGGCACCCGCATTGCTGGCCGCGTCGCGGATCGCGCGGCGTTCGACCGACGTCGAGCCCGAGGGTACGCAGATGACGATTTCGGGATAGCGCAACACGCTTTTCTTGCCGTGCACTTTCTGGATGAAGTGCTTGATCATCGCCTCGGCCACTTCGATGTCGGCGATCACGCCGTCGCGAAGCGGGCGGATCGCCTCGATGTTGTCAGGGGTCTTGCCCATCATCATCTTGGCGTCGTCGCCGACGGCCTTGACGCGCTTGATCCCGTTGATCGTCTCGATGGCGACGACCGAGGGTTCGTTGAGCACGATTCCGCGATCCTGGACATAGACCAGCGTATTGGCTGTGCCGAGGTCGATCGCAATGTTCTGGGAACCGAACTTGAAGAATCGAGAAAACATCGAAGCCATCAGGAAATCCGTCGAATCAGCGGGTTGGCACGCAATCACATACCGAACCGAAACTTGGGTGCACGAGCGAAGGCTGCCCATTAGCGCAACGCCAGTGCAAAACCCACCCATTTGTGTTGCACAATTCGGGATAACCCATGCCGTCCGTCTCGAAAAGCGGTGGGTTCGGCGCTAGGCTGGGCAAATGGCATCCGAAATCCGCGAGATCCGCAGGCTACCCGAACACCTCGTCAACCGCATCGCGGCGGGCGAAGTGGTCGAGCGCCCGGCCAGCGCGCTGAAGGAACTGGTCGAAAACGCAATCGATGCCGGGGCGTCGCAAATCGCGGTGCGCCTGGCCGAAGGCGGGCTGTCGCTGATCGAAGTGAGCGATGACGGCTGCGGCATGCGCGCTGACGAGATCGCGCTCGCGCTGGAGCGGCATGCCACCTCGAAACTGCCCGAAAGCCTGATCGGCAGCGACAGCGCGCTCGAACGCGTGGTCACTTTGGGTTTTCGCGGCGAAGCGCTGCCCTCGATCGCCTCGGTCGCGCGGCTGACCGTCGAAAGCCGCTCGCGCGAAACCGGCGAAGCGTGGCGGCGCGTGGTCGATCATGGCGACCTGATTGCCGACGGCCCCGCCGCCTTGCCCCCCGGCACGCGCGTCCGGGTGGAGGACTTGTTTGGCCGGGTTCCCGCGCGGCGCAAATTCCTGCGCTCGGCGCGTTCGGAATGGGCCGCCGCGCTCGATGTCGTGCGGCGGCTGGCGATGGCCCGGCCCGACATCGGCTTTACGCTCGAACACGATGGCCGCCGTGCCTTGCAGGTGCAGCCGGGCGATCGGCTCGATACGCGGGTGGCGCAGCTGGTCTCGCGCGATCTCGTCGCCAATTCGGTCGCGGTCGATCTGGCACGCGGGGACTATCATCTCGTCGGTGTGGCGGGCCTGCCGACCTATAATCGCGGCGTCGCCGATCATCAGTACCTGTTTGTCAACGGACGCCCGGTCAAGGATCGGCTGCTGATCGGGGCGGTGCGCGGGGCCTATGCGGACATGCTGGCGCGCGATCGCCATGCCGTGCTCGCGCTGTTCCTGACGCTGCCCGCCGAGGAAGTCGACGTCAACGTGCATCCGGCCAAGACCGAAGTGCGCTTTCGCGATTCGGCGCTGGTGCGCGGGATGATCGTCACCGCGCTGCGTCAGGCGCTGTCCGAAGGCGACCGCCGCGCGGTGCAGGCGCCCGATGCCGCCGCGATGCAGGCCTGGCAAGTCGAGCCGGTGACCGAACACCAAAGCACCCTGTTTGCGCGCACGCCGCCAAGCCCCGCTTATACCGCGCCAAGGCTGGGCGAGGCGGGAGCGGCCTGGCGCGGCTATGAAGCGGCGGTCATGGCCCCGCCGCAGGCGCGCGCCGAGCCTGCCGCTGCGCCGATGCCCGATCCGGTTGAGCATCCGCTGGGCGTTGCGCGCGGGCAAGTCGCGCGGACTTATATCGTCGCCGAGGCGGACGACGGGCTGGTTCTGGTCGATCAGCACGCCGCGCACGAGCGGCTGGTGCTCGAACGCCTGCGCGCGGCCGGGGCGGGCGAGGGGCAGGCCCCGGCGCAGGCGCTGTTGCTGCCCGAAGTGGTCGAACTTGACGAGCCCGATTGCGACCGGCTGGAAGAAGCGGCGGACGATCTCGCGCGCTTTGGCCTGGTGCTCGAACGTTTCGGCCCGGCGGCAGTGCTGGTGCGCGCGGTTCCGGCGGCACTGGGCAAGGGCGATCCCGCCGCGCTGGTGCGCGATGTCGCCGACGATCTGACGCGCCATGGCGCCAGCCTGCTGGTCGGCGAACGGCTCGATCTCGTGCTCGCGACAATGGCCTGCCATGGCTCGGTGCGCGCAGGGCGCGCGCTGTCCGTGGCGGAAATGAACGCGCTCTTGCGCGAAATGGAGGCAACGCCCCGCTCGGGCCAGTGCAACCATGGCCGACCGACCTGGATCAAGCTGGCCCATGGCGACATCGAAAAACTGTTCGGGAGAACCTGATGCGCAAAGCCACGATCGCCGCCCTGCTGTTCGCGCTGCCGTTGGCTCTGACCGCCTGTTCGGGCGGCAAGCCCGACGCCGCGCCGCAACTCGCGCTGCAACCGATCCTCTATTTCGATGTCACGCAAAACAAGCTCTATGGCTCTGGCTGCAACTTCGTCCCGTCAAACGGCGGCATGGGCGCGGTGTTCCTCGCCCAGGCCGAGCGCGGCCTGATCAAGGTCGATGATCACATCGTGGACATCCCGCTCGCCCCCGACGCCACCCCCCTGCCGCAAGGCGCCCACACCCGATACGCAGGCCCGCTCTACAGCGCAGCCCTGACCCCCGTACCGGGCGGCAAGCCCAAGACCATGGGCGTCATCGCCGTCTTCCCCGCCCACCTCGTCATTTCCGACGCCAAGCGCCAACCCATCTACGACGCCACCGGCGACGCCCAATGCAAGCCGATGTAGCACCAATCCTCCCCGAGCCGGGGAGGGGGACCACCCGAAGGGTGGTGGAGGGGTGTGGGCTTGCGTACCGCTGGAAAACGTACTGCCAGAACGGTTGAGAAGGGTGGTTAGCTGCCGTTGCTCCTGCGGTTTGCGAACCAGTTTATCACTAGCCTCGTTACGAACCCGACAGTTCCCGTAATTATAAGCGCTGGCAAGAATAGCCCCAAAATTATGCCATGTTTACAGTAGGCGCCGGGGTCGCAATCACCAAGGCTACTAACCATGAGAACAATGGACATCAACGGCACGCCTACGAAGGCCGCAGCCAAACAACCGCAAAGGCCACCGCGTGTTGTGCTAGCTTGGTATCCTTCGTCGCTCATTGAGCCACGCTAGCACGGACCTGAATGGCGGCAACTGGGGCGCAAGCGGCCATTTGCCTTGCCGCGCGATCACAAGCGGCATGCTCGCCTGTTTCTTGTGCGCGCGCCGTGTTCCGGCGTGGCGCCAAGCCGCAACACCCCTCCACCATGCTGCGCATGGTCCCCCTCCCCGGGCCGGGGAGGATTCAGGTGGCCTCAGTCCGTGCCTTGCGGGTCGCGGGTGCGGACCATGGCACGGCTGGTCATGCTCAGGACCATCACGCCATCCTGGTTGAAGGCGCGGGTTGCGGCGCGGAAGAGGCCGCGGTCGGGTTTGGTCTTGCTGCGGCGCTTTTCGAGCAGTTCGGTTTCGACGCTCAGCGTGTCGCCGGGGTAGACCGGGCGCAGCCAGCGCAAGTCGTCGACGCCGGGGGAGCCGAGGCCCTGGTGGCCGGTATTCTTGTGGTTTTCGACCAGCATCGCCATCGTCATGGCGCACGTGTGCCAGCCGCTGGCGGAAATCCGCCCGAAATGCGTCTGCGCCGCCGCCGCATCGTCGAGGTGAAACGGCTGCGGATCGTATTTCGTGGCAAAGGCGATGACGTCTTCGCGCGTGACGGGATAGGCGCCGAACCGCTGGACTTCGCCCACGACCATGTCTTCGTAGAATTGCATGGTCGTGGATTTGCCCGCTTGCGCCGGGTGTGTCAACGCGGCTTAGCCGATCGCTTAAACGTTGAAGCGGAAGTGCAGCACGTCGCCGTCCTTGACGACGTAGTCCTTGCCTTCCTGGCGCAGCTTGCCCGCATCGCGCGCGCCGCTTTCGCCGCCCAGCGCGATATAGTCGTCAAAGGCGATGGTTTCGGCGCGAATGAAGCCGCGTTCGAAATCGGTGTGAATTTCGCCTGCCGCCTGCGGGGCGCGGGCGCCCTTGTGCACGGTCCAGGCGCGCGCTTCCTTGGGCCCGACGGTGAAAAACGTGATCAGGTGCAACAGTTCGTATCCGGCGCGGATCACCCGGTTGAGCCCGGTTTCATGCAGGCCCATCTCTTCGAGAAAGGCCAGCCGTTCGTCGGTATCCATGCCGACGAGATCGGATTCGATCGCGGCGGACACGATCACCGCTTCGGCGCCTTCGGCCTTGGCCTTTTCGAACACGCGCGCCGACAGGGCATTGCCGTTGGCGGCGCAGTCTTCATCGACATTGCAGACATAGAGTACCGGCTTGGCGGTCAGCAACTGCGCCTGACGGAATACGCGCAGTTCCTCCTCATCCTTCGGCTCGGTCAGCCGCGCGGGCTTGCCTTCGCGCAGGAGGTCCAGCGCCTGGCCCAGCACCGAGGCCATGATCTTCGATTCCTTGTCGCCGCCGGTCGCCTTTTTCTGCGCGGCGGGGACTCGCTTTTCGAGGCTTTCGAGGTCGGCCAGCATCAGCTCGGTCTCGACCGTTTCGGCATCGGAAATCGGATCGACCTTGTTGTCGACATGCTGAATGTCGTCGTTTTCGAAACAGCGCAGCACGTGGACGATGGCATCGACTTCGCGGATGTTGCCGAGGAACTGGTTGCCCAGACCTTCGCCCTTTGACGCCCCGCGCACGAGCCCGGCGATGTCGACAAAGCCGAGCTGGGTCGGGATGGTCTTTTGGCTGCCCGCGATCGCGGCCAGTTTGTCGAGGCGCGGATCGGGCACGCCGACATTGCCGACATTGGGCTCGATCGTGCAGAACGGATAATTCGCCGCCTGCGCCGCCTGCGTTTCGGTCAAGGCGTTGAACAGCGTCGACTTGCCGACGTTGGGCAGGCCCACGATCCCGCAGCGAAAACCCATGTGCGTGTCACTTTCCTGATGCGCCGCTGGTGTCAGCCCAATCGGGCGCGGCCGTTTCCATTTGCCCGCGCGATGGTATCCCTTTGGCCCAAGGTCAAGGGGGCAGGTGCGCAGCCTGCGGTTTGGCGCGCCTGATTCATCGAAACTTCAAGGCTTGGCGGCATGATGGCGCGGCAATGAAACGGATATTTGTCTCTCTTCTCCTGGCTCCGGGGCTGATTTTGGCCGGTTGCGGCCATCATGATCCTGCGGCGCGGTTTGCCGAGGCCAAAGCGGCGTTTGCTGCCGAAGATTATGGCCATGCGCGCGCGGCGGTGCTTGCCGGCCTCGAAGCCGATCGAGGCAATCGCGAGATGCTGCTCCTGCTGGCGCGCGCCGATCTGGCGCTGGGCGATGGCGACGGGGCGGGCAGCGTGCTGACGCAACTGGCCGATCTCGGGATGACCGGGGCGCAATGGACCGAACTGAGCGCCGAGGCAGCCCTTTTGCGGGGGCAGGCGCGCGAGATGGACAGGATTTTGGGCGACGATCAAAGCGCGGTCTCCTGGCGGCTGCGTGGCGAGGCGGCGCTCGCCGCGAGGGACAGCACCTCGGCGCTGGCCGATTTTCAGCATGGCATGGCGGCCGGCAACGATTTCCGGCTGGCCGTGGACTATGCCCGGTTTCTGATCGACGGCGATGACATCGACGGGGCAGAGCGCGCCTTGCAGATCATGCGCAAGACGGGCGCCAAACGGCTCGATACCTTGCTGATCACCGGCACGATTGCGCAGCATCGCGGGCAACTCGATGCCGCCGAGCGGGCCTATGGCGAGGCGGCAAAGCGATTTCCGGCGCGCGCCGAACCGCTGGTTGCGCTGGCCGATCTGGCCGATCTGCGCGGGGCGCCCGACGTGACCGCGCGCTATGCCGATCAGGCGCGGGCGATTGCCCCCGATCAGCCGCAGGTCTTTGCGCTGACCGTGCGGGTGGCTGCGGAAAAGGGCGATTGGGCCAAAGTGCGCGACATGCTCGGCCCGCGCGAAGCCTCGCTGGATTTGCGCAGTTTCGAAGGGCTGGCCTATGGTGAGGCGCTGCTTCATCTCGGCCATGCCGAAGCGGCGCGGGCGATCTATCAAAAGGCGCTGCTGCTCTCGCCGCAAAACCCGTTTGCCCGATTGATGCTTGCCGAATCCGATCTGGCGGCAAACGACGGGGCCGGGGCGCTTTCGACGATCCGCCCGCTGGCCGACAGCGTGCTGGCGGGCCCGCGCGAACTCGATGTGGCGATCCGTGCGGCGAGCATGGCGCACGATCCGGTGCTGGCGCGCTATTCCGAACGGCTGCATTCGCCGCAACTGGCCGCGATCAACGCCGCCGCCGGGCAAGCGCAGGCGGCCATGGCGCGGCGCGACTGGTCAGGCGCGCTGGCCGCCTATCGCGCGATTCCCGGCTATGACAGCGATGCCGAAGTGTTGAAGCGCATGGCGGCTGCGGCGACCAACCTGGCGCAGCATGACGCAGCGCTGGGCTTTGCCGACCGCGCGCTGGCGCTTGATCCGCGCAATCCCGACATGCTGCACATGGCGGGGCTGGTCCGGCTCAATGCCGGGCGCGATCTGGATACGGCGCAAACGCTCATGCGTCAGGCGCTGGAGCGCGATCCGACCAATCGCGTGTTTCGCGCCGATTTCGCCCGCGCCGGGGGCTGATTCCCGGAATGGCAATGCCCGATGGCAAACGGGCGAAAAGATGCCCGGCCGGAAGCATCCGACCGGGCTATGCCATGACAATCAGCGGCGGCGGCGGCGCGCTGCGGCCATGCCGATGAAGCCCAGACCCATCATGCCGAGCATGCCCGGTTCGGGAACCGTGGTGCCGCCCGAGGTCGAAGAGGTGGTGGTGCCGCCCGAGGTCGAAGAGGTGGTGGTGCCGCCCGAGGTCGAGGAGGTGGTGGTGCCGCCCGAGGTCGAGGAGGTGGTCGTGCCGCCCGAGGTCGAAGAGGTGGTCGTGCCGCCCGAGGTCGAGGAGGTGGTGCCGCCCGAGGTCGAGGAAGTGGTGGTGCCGCCCGAGGTCGACGAGGTGGTGCCGCCCGAAGTCGACGAGGTCGACGTACCGCACATCGCTGCGCCGATCGAGTCGCCGCAGTTGCAATAATGGACGTGGCCCGGGGTGCTCCAGGCGAGCGCCGGGGTGGCGACGAGAACGCCGATGATGGCCGTGGTGACAGTGGCAATGCGCTTCATCATATTTCCCCTGTTTTCATAACCGTGCGCGGCGCTGACCGCGCATATGACTGGTTAACCCGATAGAGAGCATGACTCGTGCCAATTGCGAATTTCCGCCATATTTGTTAGTTAACGGGCGCTGTGCCCGATGCGTTGTGTAAGCGTTTCCGACTCTTGGGCATTAATCTGCGTAAAGATTTGGTGTTGTTTCAGACGTGCGCTTCGATCAGCCTTGCTGGATCAAGGCGACGTCGTTCATGAAACGCACATCGTCGCCGCGCGCCAGCCATTCTGCAGCGCGCGCCACAGCGCCGAGCATCTCGGCCAGATCATCGGTCTCTGCCTTGGCATAATTGCCCAGGACATGGCCTGTCACCCGGTCCTTGTGTCCCGGATGGCCGATGCCCAGCCTTACCCGGCGAAAATCGGCGTCGGCGTGGCGCTCGATCGAGCGTAGCCCGTTGTGCCCGGCCGTGCCGCCGCCGGTCTTGACCTTGACCTTGAACGCGGGGAGGTCGAGCTCGTCGTGGAACACTGTCAGCGCATGGGTGTCGAGCTTGTAAAAGCGCAGCGCCTCACCCACGGCGCGACCGCTCTCGTTCATGAACGTCGCGGGTTTCAGCAGGATCACGCGCTCTGTGCCGATGCGCCCGTCCTGAACCCAGCCCTGGAATTTCTTTTGCACCGGGCCAAAGCCATGGACTTCGGCAATCGTGTCGAGCGCCATGAAACCGACATTGTGCCGATTGAGCGCATATTGCGGGCCCGGATTGCCGAGGCCGACCCAGACTTGCATGATGGCGAAAGCTCCGTTGGATGCGGCTTTGGGTTAGGCGTGCGGCGGGCAAAAAAGAGGTTCATCGCGGATTCGCGGGATGAGTTTGTCAACTTTGTCACCCCGGACTTGATCCGGGGTCCAGCTTTCGTTTGACGCCACCGGTTCATTTGTCGGGCCCTTGGCAGAGCGTGTTGATGATCGGCTCGTGCCAAGACGGCAGCTGGATCCCGGATCAAGTCCGGGATGACGATAATCTAGAAACGCACTCAAATACCAGTTCCCGCAAATCCCCGATGAACCAAAAAAGAACCCCTTCCCGCGGAGGGGGAAGGGGTTCCCTGATGGTCTTCGGGGCGCGCCGTCGGAAGCGCCCGGATGATCAATCCTTGGCGGTGTCGCCTTCGGAAGACTTCAGCGCCGAAGGAGCAACGATCGTTGCAATCGTCGCGTCGGCTTCGTGCGTGATCGCGCGCACGCCGTCCGGCAGCTTGATGTCGTGCATGTGGATCGAATCGCCGATTTCGAGCCCGGTGACATCGACAGTGATGTCGTTGGGGATCGCTTCGGGAATCGAGACCAGCTCGAGTTCATGCGCAACGATGTTGAGCACGCCGCCGCGCTTGATGCCGGGCGAGGCTTCTTCGTTGATGAACAGCAGCGGCACTTTCACATGCACCGCGTGGGTGGCGGAAACGCGCAGAAAATCGACATGCAGCGGGCGGTCGGACACCTTGTGCAGCGTAACGTCCTTGGGCAGGGTGCGCACAACGATGCCGCCGACGTTGAGATCGACGATCGAATTGAAAAAGTGGCCGGTGCCAAGCGCCTTGACGAGCGCCTTTTCCTCCAGATGGAGGGCAATCGGTTCCAGATTGCCGCCATAAATGACAGCGGGAATACGGCCGGCACGACGCAGCACGCGGGAGGCTCCCTTGCCTACCTTTTCGCGCGCTTCGGCCGACAGAAAAAGCGTTTCGCTCATGTGTCTGGTCCTTAGGTAAATAGTATGAAGCTACGATTTTCCCGCCACGCCTCCAGGGATGACCATGCCGGGAAGCGGCGGCCCATAGCGCGTTTGGCCGAAAAAGCAAGCGTTCCGGGGTTTCAATAGACGCGCTTGATGGTCCATCCCCTGGCGCGCAGCATCGCGGGCAGGCCGTCGCGGCCCGAGACATGGGCGGCGCCGACCGCGATGAACGGGCGCGCGCCGCTGCGCAGCAGACTGTCGAGTTGCGCAGTCCAGGCACGGTTGCGCGCGGTCAGCAGGGCTTCATGGAGCGTCGGATCGGCGAGGAAGTCGCTGTTTGCCTCGCGCGTCAGGCCCAGTTCGTCGCCTTTGAGCCAGAGGTTCAGCATCTGGGCATCACTGTCGCGGTGATCGGTCGCTTCGCGCGCGACATCGGCGAGCAGGCGGTCTTGCGAACGCGGGGGCAGGGCGTCGAATATCGCGAACTGGCTGTCGACGGTTTCAAGGCCCATGACCGGTTTGCCTGCCATGCGCGCGCGCAATTGCGGCTCGACCCCGTCGCTCGCTTCGGCACCGGCCTTTTGGCTGGCAAGCGCGGAAATCTGCAAGGCAACCGCCCAGGATTCCTCGTCGTGAAACCGCGCATCGTCGAGGCCGAGCATTTGATAAGTGGCAAGCAGCGCCTTTTGCCCGGCTGGATCGAGCCGCGCGCTGGGCGGGGGCAGGCCGGGGGTCATCGCCAGCCGGGCCAGCGCCGTGCCGGCGATCCGGGGATCGAGCGGTTCGCCGATTTCCATGACCAGCCGGTCCGCCGATGCCATCGCCGCATCGATCGCCGGGCGCCGCCAGGCCGTGCCCGGCGGCAGGGCATGGACGGTGCCGATGATCCAGCCGTGTATCGTGTCGTTGCCCGATTGGCCGATGGCCCAAAGCGCGACTTGCGGCGCAGACGCCGGAGCGGGCGCAGGCTGGCAGGCGGCGAGCAACAGCAGGCCGAGCGCGGCGGCGCAGCGGCGGATCACTGCACGCGCTCCACGCGGATACCGGAATGGGCAAGCACGTCCTGCACGCTGCCCGCACCGGCAAGGTGCCCCGCGCCGATGGCCATGAACACCGTTCCAGGCCGGGCCAGCCGGGCGCGAATCCACGCGGCAAAGCCCCGGTTTCGGTCGAGAATCAGGCGCTGGATCAACAGCGGGTCATCCTTGCCCTCATCCTCGTTCATCATGCGGGCGAGGCCGGCGGCATCGCCTTTGCCCCAGGCATCGAACATCGCGTCGATCTCGCCGTCGATGGTATCGAACTGGTCGATCACGGTCTTCAGATAGGCCAGTTGCGATGCGCGCGGCAGGCTGTCCAGCGCGGCCAATTGCCCGTCGGGGGTTTCGATCCCGGTGCGCACGACCTTGCGTTCCGCCCCCTTGCGTTCCGCCAGGCGCGCGGCAAGTCCTGCTTCGACCCCGGTCTTCGCGTCGAATCCCCGACGCAGCAGCGGCAGTGTCGACAGTGCGACCGCCGCATACCAGGGCCTATCGCCATCGAAGCGGTCTGCGCCAAGGCCAAACCGCGCCAGCCGCTCGGTCAGGGCTGCGCGTTCGTCATCGGGCAGCATGGCGGACAAATGTTCGCCCGGCGGCAAGGCCGAGCGCGCGGCGAGCGCCAGGCGCGTCGCGCTGCCGTCGGGATCGTCGATTTCGGTGGCGATCTCGTCGGCTGTGTCGGCGGCATGGGCGACTGGGCCGGTCAGCCAGCGGGTGCCGGGGGGCAGCATGTGAATCGTGCCAAACAGCCAGATCGTCGTGCCATGACGAGTCACCTTCCACAGCGCGGGGTGCAGCGGCGCCGGATCGGCATAAGCCGCCGGAGCGAGCCCTGCCAGCAGCAGCGCAAGGGCAAAGCGGCGCAAAAGCGCGCGAAGGAGGCCTGGTTTCATTGCCGCAAGGCATGGCCCAGCAGGGCGCGGGCGGCAAGTCCCCGCAGGTTGTTTGGGTAAACCACGCCTGCGCCGGTTGATTTGCGGCGGCGTATCGGCCAAATGCGCGCGCATGGCCGAAAATCAGCAGACGCCGCCGAGCTTTCAGGACATGATCCTGCGCCTCCATGCTTATTGGAGCGCGCAAGGCTGTGTGATCCTGCAACCTTATGACATGCGCGTCGGCGCGGGGACGTTTCACACCGCGACGACTCTGCGCTCGCTCGGGCCGGAATCGTGGAATGCCGCCTATGTGCAGCCAAGCCGCCGCCCGACCGATGGCCGCTATGGCGAAAATCCCAATCGGCTGCAGCATTATTACCAGTATCAGGTGATCATGAAGCCGAGCCCGGCGCATTTTCAGGAACTCTATCTCGGCAGCCTGTTTGCGATCGGCATCGATCCGCTGCTCCACGACATCCGCTTTGTCGAAGATGACTGGGAATCGCCCACGCTCGGCGCCTGGGGCCTGGGCTGGGAAGTCTGGTGCGACGGGATGGAAGTCAGCCAGTTCACCTATTTCCAGCAGATGGGCGGGTTTGACTGCAAGCCGGTGGCGGGCGAGCTGACCTATGGGCTCGAACGGCTGGCGATGTATATTCAGGGCGTCGACAGCATTTACGACCTGCGCTTCAACGATGCGGGCGTCAGCTATGGCGACGTCTTCCTTGAAAACGAGCGGCAGATGTCGAAATGGAATTTCGAAGTCGCCGATACCGATACGCTGTTCAAGGGGTTTCAGGCCGCCGAAGCCGAATGCCGCCGCGCGATCGAAGCCGACGTGCCGATTGCCGCCTATGAACAGGCGATCGAGGCGAGCCACTTGTTCAACTTGCTGCAGGCGCGCGGGGTGATTTCGGTCCAGGAACGCGCCAGCTATATGGGCCGGGTGCGCGATTGCGCGCGCGGCGCCTGCGAGGCCTATATGGCCAAGTTCAAGGACGAATGGACTGCAAAGTTTCCGGGGTGGACGGCATGAGCGCGCATTTCCTGCTTGAACTGCGCTCGGAGGAAATCCCCGCGCGGATGCAGGCGCAAGCCCGCGCCGATCTCGAACGCCTGTTTCGCAAGGAGCTGGAAAGTGCGGGGCTGCGGCCCGGCGCGATCCCCGATGCGGTCAAAGTGTGGTCGACTCCGCGTCGGCTGGCGCTGGTCGCGCGCGATCTGCCGCTGGCGACAGAGGCCGTGCGCGAGGAACTGAAAGGCCCGCGCACCAGCGCGCCGCCACAGGCGCTTGAAGGCTTTTTGCGCAAGACCGGCCTTTCCGCCGATCAACTGACCGAGCGCGACGGGGTATGGTTCGCCGTGCTCGAAAAGCCGGGCCGCGCTACCGCCGATGTGCTGGCCGAGGCGATCCCGGCGCTGATCCGTGCGTTTCCCTGGCCCAAGTCGCAGCGCTGGGGCGCGGCATCGCTGTCGAGCGAAAGCCTGCGCTGGGTGCGCCCGCTGTCGGGGATCATCGCGCTGCTCGGCGGCGAAGTCGTGCCCTGTGACATTGGCGGGATCGTTTCGGGCCGCGAAACCGTGGGCCACCGGTTTCATCATCAGGGCACCATCACGATCGACGGCGTTGACGATTACGCCGCCAAATTGCGCGCCGCGCATGTCATCGTCGATCATGCCGAACGCGAAGCGATCGTGCGCGACGGGGCGCGCCGCGCTGCGTCCGAGGCCGGGCTGGTGCTGGTCGATGACGAAGGGCTGGTGATCGAAAACGCCGGGCTGACCGAATGGCCGGTGCCCTTGCTCGGCCGGTTTGACGAAGCGTTTCTCGCCGTGCCGCCCGAAGTCATTCAACTGACCGCGCGGGTCAATCAGAAGTATTTCATCTGCCGCGATGCGGCGGGCAAGCTTGCCAATGCCTTCGTCTGCACCGCCAATATCGCGGCCCGGGACGGCGGCGCAGCGATCATCGCCGGCAACCGCAAAGTGCTGGCCGCGCGGCTGTCCGATGCGCGCTTTTTCTGGGATCAGGACCAGAAGACGCCATTGGCCGAACAAGCGAAAAAGCTTGGCCGGATCACGTTCCACGAAAAACTCGGCAGTCTGGCCGACAAAGTCGCGCGCGTGGCGACCCTTGCCGAATGGCTGGCACAGGAGGGCCTTGTGCCCGGCGCCGATCCCGCCGAGGCGCGGCTGGCGGCCCAATTGTGCAAGGCCGATCTGGTTACGGAAATGGTCGGCGAATTCCCCGAATTGCAGGGCCTTATGGGCGGTTATTACGCCCGCGTCGAAGGCTTGCCCGATGCCGTGGCCGACGCGATCCGCGATCATTACAAGCCGGTCGGGCAGGGCGATGACGTGCCGACCGCGCCGGTGACCGTCGCCGTCGCGCTGGCGGACAAGCTCGATACCTTGCGCGGCTTTTTCGCGATCGATGAAAAGCCGACCGGCTCGAAAGACCCGTTCGCGTTGCGCCGCGCGGCGCTTGGCGTGATCCGCCTGATTACCGACAATGGCTTGCGGCTGGCCGTGGCCGAGGGTGATTTGCTGGCCTTCTTCGCCGACCGCCTCAAGGTTCAGCAGCGCGAAGCGGGTGTGCGGCACGATCTGATCGATGCGGTATTTGCGCTGGGCGGCGAAGACGATCTCGTGCGGCTGCTCGCGCGGGTCCACGCCTTGCAGGCGTTCGTCGGCACCGAGGACGGGGTCAACCTGTTGGCCGGGTACAAGCGTGCGGCCAATATCCTGAAAAAGGAAACGTGGCAGCCGCTGCCGCAAACCTATACAGCCGAGCCCGACGAAGCGCTGCTTGGCGCGGCGCTGGCGGAGGCGGGGCCCAAAGTCGATGCGGGGCTCGTCGCCGAGGATTTCACTGCCGCGATGGCCGCGCTGGCCAGCCTGCGCGCGCCGATCGATGCCTTTTTTGAAACGGTCACCGTCAATGATGCGGATGCGAGCAAGCGTGCCAACCGTTTGGCACTGCTTGACCTATTTCGTGCTGCGGTGCACAAGGTCGCCGATTTTTCCCGTATCGAGGGTTAAGCGGCCGGGATAAAACCCGGTCCTTTCAAGTGCAGTCGAGGAGCTGTTGGGATCATGAGCGCATACGTATTCCATTTCGGCGGCGGGGCCCGCTCCGAAGATCCCCGCTCGCGCGACAAGACGATCGCCGGGGGCAAGGGGGCAAATCTTGCCGAAATGGCCGGGATCGGTCTGCCGGTGCCGCCGGGTTTCACCATCAGCACCGAAGTCTGCACGCAATACAACAGCGCGGGCAAGAGCTTTGATGACGTGCTGCGCGCTGCAGTTGCCAAGGGTGTCGCGCATATCGAGGCGGCCACCGGTCGCACATTCGGCGATGCGGCCAATCCCTTGCTTGTTTCGGTGCGTTCGGGCGCGCGCGTGTCGATGCCGGGGATGATGGACACTGTACTCAATCTCGGGCTCAACGACGCGACGGTCGAAGGGCTTGCTGCGGGCGCGGGCGATGCGCGCTTTGCCTGGGATTCCTATCGTCGGTTCATCCAGATGTATTCCGATGTGGTGCTCGGCCTCGATCATCACCGGTTTGAAGACGCGCTGGAAATCGCCAAGGAAGACAACGGGTTTTACGCCGATGTCGAAATGCGGGCCGAAGACTGGCAGGCGCTGGTCAAGGAATACAAGGCGATCGTCGAAGACGAGCTGGGCCGTCCGTTTCCGCAGGATGTCCACGAACAGTTGTGGGGCGCGATCGCGGCAGTGTTCGACAGCTGGGAAAGCGACCGGGCCAAAGTCTATCGCCGGTTGAACGACATCCCCGCCGACTGGGGCACGGCCGTCAATGTTCAGGCGATGGTGTTCGGCAACATGGGCGACACCTCGGCGACGGGCGTTGCCTTTACCCGCGACCCGGCGACCGGCACGAAAGCCTATTATGGCGAATGGCTGGTCAATGCCCAGGGCGAAGACGTCGTTGCCGGCATTCGCACCCCGCAATACCTGACCAAAGCCGCGCGCGAAGCCGCCGGTGCCAAGCCGCTGTCGATGGAAGAAGCGATGCCTGCCGCCTATGGCGAGCTGGCGGCTGTCTTTGAACTGCTCGAAAAGCATTACAAGGACATGCAGGACATCGAATTCACCGTCGAGCAGGGCAAGCTGTGGATGCTGCAGACCCGCTCGGGCAAGCGCACCGCCAAGGCCGCGCTGAAAATGGCAGTGGACATGGTGGCCGAAGGGCTGATCGATGAAGCGACCGCGATCCGCCGCATCGATCCGATGGCGCTCGATCAGTTGCTGCACCCCACGCTCGATCCCAAGGCGCCGCGCGACATCCTGACGCGCGGGCTTCCGGCCTCGCCGGGCGCGGCATCGGGCGCGGTCGTGTTCGATGCCGATACGGCCGAACGCCGCGCCGATCGCGGCGATGCGGTGATCCTCGTGCGCGTCGAAACCAGCCCTGAAGACATTCACGGCATGCACGCGGCGCGGGGCGTGCTGACGGCGCGTGGCGGGATGACCAGCCACGCCGCAGTGGTCGCGCGCGGCATGGGTCGGCCTTGCGTTTCGGGCGCTTCGGGCGTGTCGATCGACATGGTCAAGCGCGTGGCGCGGATCGGCGATCGCGAAGTGCGCGAAGGCGATGTGATCACGCTCGACGGTTCGAACGGCGATGTGATGGCCGGCGAAGTGCGTACGGTCGAACCCGAACTCGTGGGCGATTTCGCCGTGCTGATGGCCTGGGCCGACGGGCATCGCCGGATGAAAGTCCGCGCCAATGCCGAAACCCCGCACGATTGTCAGGTCGCGCGCCAGTTCGGTGCCGAAGGCGTCGGGCTGTGCCGTACCGAGCACATGTTCTTTGATGCCGGGCGGATTACCTCGGTGCGCCAGATGATTCTGGCCGACGACGAAGCCGGTCGCAATGCCGCGCTGGCCAAGCTGCTGCCCGAACAGCGCGCCGACTTTACCGCGATTTTCGAAGTCATGGCGGGCCTTCCGGTCACCATTCGCCTGCTCGATCCGCCGCTTCATGAATTCCTGCCGCACAGCGACGCGGAATTTGCCGAAGTGGCCGAAGTGACCGGGCTCGGGGTCGATCACCTCAAGCGTCGGGCTGATGAGTTGCACGAATTCAACCCGATGCTGGGCCATCGCGGTTGCCGCCTCGGCATCACGTTCCCCGAAATCTATGCCATGCAGGCGCGCGCCATTTTCGAAGCCGCGCTTGATGTCGCGGCGAAGTCGGGCGAAGCGGTCGTGCCGGAAATCATGATCCCGCTGGTCGCGACGAAGAAGGAATTGCAGATCCTGCGCGCGCTGGTCGACCGGGTGGCGGGCGAAGTCTTTGCCGAACGCGGCGCGAGCCTCGACTATCTCGTCGGCACGATGATCGAATTGCCGCGCGCCGCGCTGATGGCGGGCGAGATCGCCGAAGAGGGCACGTTCTTCTCGTTCGGCACCAACGACCTGACACAGACCACGCTCGGGGTCAGCCGCGACGACGCCGCGCGTTTCCTCAATCCTTATGTCGAACAGGGGATCTATCCGCGCGATCCGTTTGTCAGCCTCGATATCGAAGGCGTCGGCCAATTGGTCGAAATGGCCGCCGAGCGCGGCCGCAAGACTCGCCCCGACATCAAGCTGGGCATTTGCGGCGAACATGGCGGCGATCCGGCCTCGATCGCGTTCTGCGAAAAAGTCGGGCTCGATTACGTCTCGGCCAGCCCCTATCGCGTGCCGATCGCGCGTCTTGCCGCTGCGCAAGCCGCACTGGGCTGACGCAAGAAAGCACTGGCCTGACGCAAGAAAGCTCCTCCCCCATGCATTGGGGGAGGAGGCTTGCGGCATCAGAACTTGGGCGGTTTGAGCGCGCGGGCCCAGCCGGACAGCGTGAGAATCTCGAAGGTTTCGGTAACGCGCCCATCTTCGGCCAGCGCCGTAAACGCGGCGCGCGCGCGCGCCAGCGCCGCTTTGCCCAAAGGCGCGCCGCCGCGCATCAGGCAGGCCGACAGGCCCTGCGCGCGCACGTCTTCGATCAGCCGGTCGAGGCTGCGATAGCTGGCTTTGAGGCTGTGGCTATCGACCACCGGGTCGGCAAATCCGGCGCGTTGCAGCAATTGTCCGCCCGCGCGCACGTCGACTTGCGGATGAATGCGCGGCGCGGGACGTTCGCCGTCGGCCGCCAGCATGATCGCGCGCAAGGCCGGTAAACTGCCTGCGCCGGGCATCGCGATGATGGCCAGTCCCTCGGGCGCAAGCGCGCGGCGCAGATGAATCAACGCGCCCGGCAGATCGTTGACCGTATCAAGCGTGCCGAGGCTGACGATCAGGTCGAAGCCGTCGGCAAAGGGCAGGGGGTGTTCTTCATCGATCGCCAGTTCGCCGGGCCCCGGTGCCGGATCGGCGCGCGTGACGGCAACTCCTTGCGCCGACAGGGCCGCAGCGAGCGCGCCGGTGAAATCGCCCACCAGCAAGGCGCGGGCGGGCGTGTGGCGCAGGAACGCCAGCCGATCGAGCACGTCATCGACCATGTCGTCGGCCATGAAGCGAGCGGCATCCTCGCGCCTTTGCAGCATGCGCATCCGTTGCCGCAGCAGGAACCGGCGCTGCATCGAAAAGATTGCGGGGGGCGATTGCGGGGGCGGGGATTTTTGGGCCATCCCGTTTCCCTGCCGCCATGCGGCGCTCTTGCCAAGTCCGTCTTGCCGTCCGACACAGGACACTTGCGAGGTAACAAGGAGCAGATGGTGAACGTCAAGCGGGCAGGCATCGGTCGCATGGGCGCCCCGCTGGTCGATTTGCTCTTTCCCCCGCGGTGTCCGTTGTGCGGGGGCGCGGTGGCGCGGCATGGCGGGCTTTGCGTCGATTGCTGGGGCGGGCTTGTTCTTCCCGGCGAACCTTGCTGTTCGCTGTGTCAGCGCCCGCTGCCCGATCGCATCGCGCAGCAAGGGGGCGATGCGGCGTTGGCTCTGGCCGATGCCGCGCGGGGCGAATGGGTTTGCGCGCCATGCCTGGCAGAGCCGCCACGACACGAAGGGATTGCGGCGGCAACGCTCTACAACGACGCCTCGCGACGGCTGATACTCGCTTACAAACACGGGCGCCGGATAGCGCTTGCGGACTTCATGGTGCGGTTGATGGTGCCGCGCCTGCCGGTGCTCGACGGCGAATGGCTGGTGGTGCCGGTGCCGTTGCATCGCTGGCGCCTGTGGCGGCGCGGGTTCAACCAGTCGGCGCTGTTGGCGCGCGGAATCGCCCCCGCGCTGGGGCAGCCGGTGTTGGTCGACGCGCTGCAACGCCCGCGCGCGACGCCGTCGCTGGGGCACCTGGGCCGGAAACAGCGTGCGGCTTTGCTGCAAGGGGCGATTCGCCCCAATCGCGCCCATGCTGCGCGGTTGAAAGGGGCGAGCGTCCTGCTGGTCGATGACGTGCTGACCAGCGGGGCGACGACCGATGCCTGTCTTGTCGCCTTGCGCAAAGCCGGTGTGCGCCGCGTGCGAATCGCGTGCTTTGCGCGCGTGGCCGATGATACGTTGGCTATTGGCGGGTATGGGGCTCTTGGCGGATATGGGGCCATTGACGGTGATGGCGAAAACGCGCCCGCAGCCCTGGAACAGGTCGGGCCGTGAAGCCCAAAAAGAATGACGCCCGGAACTTGCGCTCCGGGCGTCAGGCGTGACGAAGTTTCAGCGAAGTGGTATGTCTTCACACACCAGACGGCCCCCCGACCGTCACCGCTTATGGTCCCTCATGTTCTTCCTCGCCAAGCGGTTCAACGCACCTGCCCGACGAAGTATTTCCCTGAACTTTGGCGCTCATGCGCCGCCTTGCGGCGGTCCAGAACACGGTTCCCTCAAACCGCAGGGCCTGTTTGCCGCGATCGTGGCGCTGTGGAAATGGTAATGTAACAGAACCGTGGATTTTGCCCCCACTCTGTGGTTATCCTGCAACAAATGCAGCATGGGCTGCGCCTCTCTGCGAACAATCTGCCAAGGATTTGCCTCATTCCCACCTTTTCGCCCCCCCCCGCTCTCCACGACGCCGCCACGACTCCGGCCAATCAACAGGACTTGCGCGAGCAGGGCAGCGTGTTCATGCCGCGCTTCGATTCTCACGGGCTGGTCACGGCGGTCGCCGTCGATCGCACCAGCGGCCGCCTCTTGATGCTTGCGCACATGAATGCAGAGGCGATCGAGCGCACGCGCGAAACCGGCCGTGCGCATTTCTGGTCGCGGTCGCGCGGGCGGCTGTGGATGAAGGGCGAATCATCGGGGCACGTGTTGCGCGTGGTCGAAATTCGCGTCGATTGTGATCAGGACGCGCTCGAACTGATCGTCGATGCAGCGGGGCCGGCCTGCCACACGATGGCGCAAAGCTGTTTTTATCGCCGGATTGCAGCCGATGGCTCGCTCGAACGCGTTGCAGGTGATTGACGCTTACGTAAAGGTCAGATAGCGTTGCTTTATGTCAACGCAGCCAGCCAGCGATACTCTTCGCAGCCTTTCGGACGATATGGCCGATCATACCGGGCATTTGCATCAGCCTGATGCGCTCGCCCGCGATCATTATACCATTTCGGACTTGTCCGCCGAATTCGGGGTGACCGCGCGCGCGCTGCGTTTTTATGAGGACGAGGGGCTGATCGCGCCGACGCGGCACGGCCTTTCGCGCATCTATTCAAAGCGCGACCGGGCGCGGCTGGCGTGGATCATGCGCGCCAAGAACGTGGGCTTCAGCCTGTCGGAAATTCGCGACATGATCGACCTTTACGACGTCGGCGACGGGCGCATCGAACAGCGCCGCGTGACCATTGCCAAGTGCCGCGAACGGATCGACAATCTGCGTCGCCAGCAACAGGACATCGAGGCGACGATCGCCGAATTGACCAGCTTTGTCGCTTTGGTCGTCGATCGCGAAAGGGCTGAGGGCCGCGACATCGATGCCACGGCCCAGTCTGGCGCAGCACGCTCCAAATCCTGAAGCAACCGGACGCCAGACAGGAACGTCCCCAAAAAAATCCAAGGAGCAAGGATATGCCCGTTTACAAGGCGCCGACCCGCGACACGCGCTTCGTCATCAACGAACTGATCGGCCTTGAAAAGTTTCAGCATCTCGCAGGCTTTGCCAATGCCGGGCAGGATCTGACCGACGCGGTCATCGAGGAAGCGGGCCGCTTTGTTTCCGAAGTCATCGCCCCGCTCAATCAGGTCGGCGACCGCGAAGGCTGCACCCGCCATGCCGATGGCAGCGTGACGACGCCGACCGGGTTCAAGGCGGCCTATCGCCAGTATGTCGATGGCGGCTGGGCCACGCTGAGCGGGCCGGAAGAATTCGGCGGGCAGGGGCTGCCCCATGTCATCGGCTTTGTCTTCGAAGAATACCTCGCCAGCGCAAATCAGGCCTTTGCGATGTATCCCGGCCTCGCCAACGGGGCGATTGCGGCGATCATGGCCAAAGGTTCGCCCGAGCAGCAGCAGACCTATCTGCCCAAAATGGTCAGCGGCGAATGGCTGGGCACGATGAACCTGACCGAACCGCATTGCGGCACCGACCTTGGCCTGTTGCGCACCCGAGCCGAGCCCCAGGCTGACGGCAGCTATGCCCTCACCGGAACGAAGATATTCATTTCGGCGGGCGATCACGACCTGGCGGAAAACATCATCCATCTCGTCCTGGCCAAGACCCCCGGCGCGCCCGAATCGTCAAAAGGCATTTCGCTGTTCATCGTCCCGAAGTTCCTCGTCAACGCGGATGGAACGCCGGGCACGCGCAATGCGGTCTCGGTCGGATCGCTCGAGCACAAGATGGGGATTCACGGCAATGCGACATGCGTGATGAACTATGACGGGGCCAAAGGTTTCCTGATCGGCGAGGAATGCAAGGGCCTTGCCGCGATGTTCATCATGATGAACGCGGCGCGGCTGGGTGTGGGCATGCAGGGTCTGGCGCAGGCAGAGGCCGCCTATCAGAATGCGGTGCTCTATGCGCAGGAACGCCGCCAGGGTCGCGCGCTGACCGGCCCGGCCGAGCCGGAGCAGAAAGCCGACCCGCTGTTCGTCCACCCCGACGTGCGCCGCATGTTGATGGATGCCAAGACCTTTACCGAAGGGATGCGCGCGCTGTGCCTGTGGGGCGCGTTGCAGGTCGATCTGTCGCACAGCGCCTTGACCGAGGACGAGCGTCAGGCCGCTGACGACGTGATCAGCCTGCTGACCCCGGTGATCAAGGGCTATGGCACCGATCGCGGCTATCAGACGGCCACCGACATGCAGCAAGTCTGGGGCGGGCACGGCTATATCGCTGAAAACGGGATGGAACAGTTCGTCCGCGATGCGCGGATCGCGATGATCTACGAAGGCGCCAACGGGGTTCAGGCGATGGATTTGTGCGGGCGCAAGCTGGCGCAGAACGGGGGGCGTGCGATCCAGCGTCTGTTTGCGCTGATCGATGCCGAAGTGGCCGACGGGGGCGACAATCCTGCCGTCGCGCTGGTTGCCGAACGGCTGGGCAAGGCCAATGGCGAGCTGAAGGCGGCGACCCTGTGGTTCATGCAGAACGCGATGACCGATCCCAATGCGCTCGGCGCCGGGGCCTATGCCTATATGACGCTGACCGGCGTGGTGACGATGGGGCTGATGTGGCTGAAAATGGCCAAAGTGGCGGCCGCGACGCTGGCCGCCGGGACGCAGGAACCCGCGTTTTACGACGCGAAGCTGATCTGCGCCCGCCACTGGGCGCTGCGCGTTGCGCCGCAGGCCGGTTCGCTGCGCCGCGAAGTCGAAGCAGGCCCCGACACGGTCATGGCCCTGCCGGTCGAATCGTTCGCGACCGCCTGACGCCATGAAAAAGCCCCTCCCCGAGCGGGGAGGGGCGGTGGCGCTCAGCCGTAGATTTCGTCGAGCAGGCCGATCAGCGCGGCCCACGACTGGCGATCGGCGCTGGCGTCATAGGCGATCGCCGGAACGCCGCGCGCGTCGCTGCCGGGGTCGGTAAAGCCGTGGCGCACACCGGCATAGCTGTGGAAATGCCAGTTGGCGCTTGCTTCGTCCATTTCCTCCCAGAACGAGAGGACCTGGGTACGCGGCACCAGCGGGTCGGCATCGCCATGGCTGACGAAGATGCGCGGGGCGATCGGCGTCTGCGCGCTCGCCGGGCGGTCGGTCGACAGGATGCCGTGAAAACTGGCGACGAGCGCAAGATTTTCGCCCGCGCGCGCGGCTTCCAGCGCAGCCTGCCCGCCCATGCAGTATCCGACCGCCGACAGAGTCAACCCGCCCGCCAGCGCGCGCAGCGCCGCAATGCCCGCGCCGATGCGCCGACGATAGGTGTCGACATCGGCGCGCAAGGCATTCGCCAGTTCGCGCGAATGGTCAAAGTCGGTGACCGGCGTGCCGTAGAAATCGGCGATCAGCGCCAGGAACCCGGCTTCGGCCAGGAGCCTCGCGCGGCGCTCGATCGGCGCATTGACGTTCATGATCGTCGGATAGACGGCCACTGCGCCGCGTGGCGCCCCGACCGGGCGGGCAAGCCACCCGGTCAAGGCCTGATCGCCATCGGTATAAGCGATGCTCTCAAGCGTCATCCCGCTCACTCCGGCAGGAAATCGGGCACCGACAAGTAGCGTTCGCCGGTGTCGTAGTTGAAGCCGAGCACGCGGCTGCCGACAGGAAGCTCGGGCAGTTTCTGCGCGATGGCCGCGAGCGTTGCGCCCGAACTGATCCCGACCAGCAGACCTTCGACCCGTGCGCTGCGGCGCGCCCATTCCTTGGCATCGGCGGCGTCGACCTGAATCGCGCCTTCGATCGATTGCGTGTGCAGGTTGCCGGGGATGAACCCGGCGCCGATCCCCTGAATCGGGTGCGGCGCGGGCTGGCCGCCCGAAATCACCGGCGACAGCGCCGGTTCGACGGCCCAGGCCTTGAGATCGGGCCAGACCTGCTTCAGCCGTTCGGCGCAACCGGTCAGATGCCCGCCGGTGCCCACGCCGGTAATCAGCGCGTCGATCGGCGTGTCAGCGAAATCGTCGAGGATTTCCTGCGCGGTGGTGCGCACGTGGACCGCGATATTGGCAGGGTTTTCAAACTGTTGTGGAACCCAGGCGCCGGGAATTTCCTCCAGCAGCTGTTTCGCCCGCTCGATCGCGCCCTTCATGCCCTTTTCACGCGGGGTCAGGTCGAACGTCGCGCCATAGGCGAGCATGAGCCGGCGGCGTTCGATCGACATCGATTCGGGCATGACCAGAATCAGGCGATAGCCCTTGACCGCTGCGACGAGCGCAAGGCCGATGCCGGTATTGCCCGACGTCGGCTCGATGATGGTGCCGCCGGGTTTCAGCGTGCCGTCGGCTTCGGCGGCCTCGATCATCGCCAGCGCGATGCGATCCTTGATCGATCCGCCGGGATTGCCCCGCTCGCTCTTGATCCACACCTCGTGATCGGGAAACAGCCGGGACAGGCGAATATGCGGCGTTTTGCCGATGGTTGCGAGTACGGAATCCGCTTTCATGTCGCTTGCTCCTTCAAATACGGGATCGTTGCGAAACAGGTTTGATCATCTGTCGGCGTAGTTGGCAGAAAAAGTGCGCACGCGGCGCAATTCGGGAAAGGCCAGCGTCCAGGCTGCGGTTATCGCGACTGCGCCGATCCCGCCCAGCACCACCGCGCCGGTCGCCCCGAGCACGGCGGCGGCAAGCCCCGATTCCATTTCGCCCAGTTCGTTGGAAGCGGAAATGGCGAGGCCGGAAACCGCCGAGACGCGCCCGCGCACGGCGTCTGGGGTATGAAGCTGTACCAGCGTGTTGCGGATGAATACCGAGACCATGTCCGCCGCGCCCAGTGCTGCCAGACAGGCCAGCGAGACGAGGAAATTGCGCGACAGGCCAAATCCGACAGTGGCAATGCCAAAGGCCGCGACCGCCAGCAGCATCCGCGCGCCGACGTCCTGTTCGATCGGACGGCGCGCAATGATCAGGCCGATGACGCTTGCGCCGAGGCTGGGCATGCCGCGCATCAATCCCAGGCCATAGGCGCCCACCGGTTGACCGTGCCAGGTCAGAATATCGCGCGCATAGACCGGCAGGAGCGCGCTTGCTCCGCCAAGCAGTACGGCAAACAGATCAAGCGTCACGCAACCGAACAGGAATCGGTCGCGCCAGACATAGAGCAGCCCTTCGGTCATCTGGTGCAAGGGGTGTGTTTTGGCATTGTCGGGCGGCGGCGGCACGGGGTGGATCCGCGCAATGCCGATCGCCGCCAGCAGCAGCAGCATGCCCGACAGCGCATAAGGCAGCGCATGGTTTACCGCGAACAGCACGCCCGCCAGCGCCGGCCCCGCCACCGCGCCGACCTGCCAGGCCATCGCGCTGATCGCAACGGCGCGGGGCATCAACGGGGCGGGGACGATGTTGGGCGCGATCGACGATTGTGCCGGGCCGATGAACGTGCGCACCGTGCCATGCAGCGCGGCCAGCGCGAACAGCAGCGGCAAGGACAGCGTGCCAAGCGCGGTGACCAGCGCCAGCGTCAGCGCGACCAGCACATCGATCAGCGTGGCCAGCGCGGTGACGGCGCGCCGGTCGAACCGGTCGGCGATCACGCCGGCGATGGGCGCGAACAGAATCTGCGGCAGAAACTGGACCAGGCCGAGCACACCGAGCTGAAAGGCTGCGGCCTTGATCGACATGCCGTATGACCCGCGTGCCAGATCGTAAAGCTGATAGCCCAGCACGACGACCATGCCGTTGGTGGCAAAGACCGAGGCGCAGCGCGCGATCCAGAATCGGCGGTAATCGGGTATCGCCAAGGGCGAGACGGGTAGTGCCGTCTCGGTCGGTGGTCGCGGGGATGATGCTCTATCGGTCACGGATGCGAGGCATGACAGCGCGGCGGCGGCTTGCCAAGCGATCAAACGTTTCCGGCACTAAATCTCAACTAAATCGATTGATAAAATGATCGAAGCTGTGCGGGCTTTGGGCGGGCCCTGATCGGGCGCCAAGCCTCAGTGCGGTGAGCGCAGTCGGGGGTTGGGCTGCAACGATTTGATCATTTTGGCAAAATCATCCATCCGGATGATCCGTTCGAATTGAAATCCCGAACGGTCCTGATCGCTCCACACCAGAAAGGCTTCGATTCGGCCGATTTGCGGCAGGCGAATCGTCACGCGTTCGCCGCGCCCGAGTTCATGCGGGCTGCGCACCATGAAACCGGTGGTCGACACGTTGATCAATTGCAGCATCACATCGCCGAGTCGGCGGTGTTCGGCCATGAGCGTCAGATCCACCGGATGGCGGGTGGAACTGCGTTGATCGGTGACTGAAAGCTGAGCCCCGCCTGACATCGTTCCTCCTCCTTGGTCCAGAGCCAAGCTCCCGCCAGGCAGGTGAATCCGACCCGCAGGAGCCCGATAATCATCATCCGAAATGGCTACGATTTCGTAAAGCAGGCGGCAAAAGCTTGCCGGAGGCGGCAAAAATAATCCGGCAACCGTTTGGTAAGGCATAAAAAATCGCCCGGCGCAAAGGCCGGGCGAGTGGTTGATTCGCAAAGGCTGTCCGAAGCGGTCAGGCCGGGCGCAGGATGGCGTGTTTCTTCTTGCCGGACGAGAGACGCACCTCTGCGCCCGAAAGCGCGATATGGTGGTTTTCGTCGCTGATCGCAGCGCCATCAAGTCGTGCGCCGCCGCCCGCAATCAGCCGCTTGGCCTCGCCCCGGCTGGCGGCAAAGCCCAGCGCGATCAAGGCGTCGATCACGCCGATGCCGTCAGGGCCGACCGCGAGTGTCGGCAGATCCTGGCCAAGGCCGCCGCCCACAAACGTCGCCGCCGCTGTCGCTTCGGCGGCTTTGGCAGCCTCGTCGCCGCGCACCAGACGCGTCACTTCGTTGGCCAGCACGACTTTGGCGGCATTGATCTCGCTGCCTGCCAGCGCGTCGAGGCGGGCGATTTCATCGAGCGGCAAATCGGTGAACAGGCGCAGGAACCGGCCGACATCGCGGTCGTCGACATTGCGCCAATATTGCCAGAAGTCATAGCTGGGCAGATTGGCCTCATTGAGCCAGACCGCGCCATTCACGCTCTTGCCCATTTTGGCGCCGTCGGCCGTGGTGAGCAGCGGGGTGGTCAGGCCATAGAGTTCGATCGCGTTCATCCGCCGCGTCAGCTCGATGCCGTTGACGATATTGCCCCACTGGTCCGACCCGCCGAGCTGAAGCCGGCAGCCATGGCGCAGCGCCAGTTCGCGAAAGTCATAGGCCTGCAAGATCATGTAGTTGAATTCGAGAAAGGTCAGCGGTTGTTCGCGATCGAGCCGCAGTTTGACCGAATCGAACGACAACATGCGGTTGACCGTGAAATGTGGGCCGACCGTGCGCAGCAGGTCGATATAGCCGAGCCCGGCCAGCCAGTCGTCGTTGTTGACCATGACCGCGCCGGTCGGGCCATCGCTGAAATCGAGCAGACGGTGAAACACTTGCGAGATCCCGGCGATGTTCGCCGCGATCGTCTCGGTGGTGAGCAGCTTGCGGCTTTCGTCCTTGCCGCTGGGATCGCCGATCTTGGTCGTGCCGCCGCCCATCAGCGCGATCGGCTTGTGCCCGGCCTGTTGCAGGCGGCGCAGCAGCATGACCGAGGCCAGGTTGCCGACGTGGAGCGATGGCGCGGTGGCGTCATAGCCATTATACGCGGTCACGATCGCTTCGCTGGCCAGCGTGTCGAGGCCATGGGCATCGGTCAGCTGATGAATATGTCCCCGTTCGGAAAGCAGGCGGAGAAGATCGGACTTGTATTGCGTCATGACACTCGTTTCCTGAATGGAAAACGCGCCTAGCACGGAGTTTGGCGGTTGGAAATGTTGCAGCTGATCCCCCATCCGGCGCATCCGCCCTTGCGCGTCAGCGCGATTGCGGCGCGCGTTCTTTCGCTGGATGCCAACTGGTGCGTGCTGCGCTGGAAAGTGGAAGGCGCGGCCGATCTCGTGGTGCCGCCGTTCGCCGGGCGCGCGCGGACTGACGGGTTGTGGGAGACGACCTGTTTCGAGCTGTTCGTGGTCGAAAAAGCCCTCCCTCTGAAGGGGGAGGGTTGGGTGGGGGGGGGCGACGCGGAGGTGCCGCGCGACCGATCCGACGCCGGACACCCCTCCCCAACCCCTCCCCTGAGGGGGGGGGCAAGTGGTGCCTGCACCGAATTCAACTTTTCCCCCTCCGAACGCTGGGCCGCCTATGACTTCAACGGCTATCGCACCGGCATGGCGGAGCGCGCGGTGCCGCGCCCGCCGGTGATCACCCCGCGTCGGGGCGGCGATGTGCTGTTCTGCGATGTCGCCATACCCGCCGCCGCGCTGCCGCCGCTGCCCTGGCGTTATGGCCTGACGGCGGTGATCGAGGAGGCGGGCGGGGTGAAATCGTTCTGGGCCTCGGTCCATGCGCGGGACGTGCCCGATTTCCACGATCCGGCTTGCCTGTCTGCCACACTTGCGGCACCGGATGCAGCATGACAGTCCTGTTCGGCATCGACCGCCTGATCGCAGACCCCGCCTTGCGCGCGCCCCTGATGGGCAAGCGCGTCGCGCTCGTGGCCCATCCCGCCTCGGTGACGCAAGACCTTGTCCATTCGCTCGACGCGCTGGCGGCGATGCCCGAAGTGACGCTGAGCGCTGCATTCGGCCCGCAGCATGGGCTGAAAGGCGACAAGCAGGACAATATGGTGGAAACCGCCGATTTCCACGATCCCGACCACGGGATTCCGGTGTTCAGCCTCTATGGCGAAGTGCGTCGGCCGAGCGCGGCGATGATCGATCATGCCGACGTGTTTCTGTTCGATCTCCAGGATCTCGGTTGCCGGATCTATACGTTCGTCACCACGCTGCTGTACCTGCTGGAAGCGGTGTCGGGCACGGGCAAGGCGGTCTGGGTGCTTGATCGGCCCAATCCCGCCGGACGCCCCGTCGAAGGGACGACCTTGCGCCCCGGCCATGAAAGCTTTGTCGGCGCGGGGCCGATGCCGATGCGCCACGGGCTGACTCTGGGCGAAATGGGGCGCTGGTTCATCGATCATTTCGGGCTCGATGTCGATTATCGGGTGATCGCGATGGCGGGCTGGGCGCCCGAGGCCGGGGCCGGCTTCGGCTGGCCCGAAAGCCGGATATGGATCAACCCGTCGCCCAATGCGGCCAGCCTCAACATGGCGCGCGCATATGCCGGAACGGTCATGCTCGAGGGCGCGACTTTGTCCGAAGGGCGGGGCACCACGCGTCCGCTCGAAGTCCTGTTCGGCGCGCCCGATGTCGCCGCGCGCGATGTCCTGGCGCAGATGCAGCGGCTGGCGCCCGCGTGGCTGGCGGGCTGCGCCTTGCGCGAATGCTGGTTCGAGCCGACTTTTCACAAACATGCGCATCAGGCCTGTTCGGCGCTGATGATCCATGCCGAAGGGCGGTTTTACGATCATCGCGCGTTTCGCCCCTGGCGGTTGCAGGCGCTGGCGTTCAAGGCGATCCGGCAGCTTTATCCCGATTATCCGCTGTGGCGCGATTTTCCCTATGAATATGTGACGGACCGGCTGGCGATCGATGTGATCAACGGCGGTCCGGCCTTGCGCGAATGGGTCGATGATCATGCCGCGCTGCCCGGCGATCTCGACGCGCTGGCCCGGCCCGATGAAGCGGCCTGGTGCGAAGAGACCGCGCGCTATCGCCTCTATTGAGCGGGCAGCTCCCTGCCTCGCCGCACCCGCCGGATGCTGAGCGGCGCGCTTTCGGGCAGAAACAGCATTGCGCCAAGCCCCATGCAGGCGATGCCCATCAGATACCATGCGAGCACCGCCGGATTGCCCGTCCGGTGCAGCAGCCAGGCGAGATTCATCTGGGTCGTTCCGCCCATCGTCGTCACCGGGATCGTATAGACCAGCGCAAACGCCCGCGCGCGCATCCGACGCGGCAGGCTTTCGCTGACGGCGGTAAACGCCGCCGAAAACGGCATCGTGCCAAGGCCGGACAATACCACATTGAGGATCAGAAACGCCGCGATCGTCGGCGCGGCGAGAAACCAGGTAAACAGCGGCATGATCATCACTACAAAGGCCATTTGCGGCCAGATCATCGCGGGTCGGCGCCCCACCTTGTCGCTCAGCCAGCCGCCCAGAATGGCGGTCATCATCCCTGCGCCATTGTTGACCAGATCGCCCGCCATCCCGACCCAGATCGGCAAGTGCAGGGTGTTTTGCGCATAAGTCGCCATGTAGAGAAAGATATAGGTCGTGGTAGTGCCCGCGCCGATGATGATCATGCCCAGGATCGCCACGCGCCAGAACCCGGCCCGTGTCGCCGTCAATTCCTCTGCCTCGGTCATCGGCGCGTCGTGATGGACCGGGTGATCGGGCAGGCTCGACCGGATCATCAGCGCAAAGGGCAGGATCGTCGTGCCGGCGAGCAGTGCGATGCGCCAGCCATAACGCCCCAGTTGATCATCGTTGAGCCACAGACTGAGCAGGAAGGCGACCAGCGCGCCGACCGTAAAGGCGATCATCTGGCTCGAATTCTGCCAGCTTGAGGCCCAGCCGCGCCGCTCGGGCGGCACCGATTCCAGCATGTAGGTCGTCGCCGCGCCGACTTCGCCGCCGAGCGCAAAGCCCTGGCACAGCCGCGCCGCAATCGCGAGGATCGGCGCGGCAATGCCGATCGTTGCATAGCCCGGCGTCAGCGCCAGCGTGATGATGCCGATCCCCATCAGGATCATCGACAGGAACATGCCCGATTTGCGCCCGTGGCGATCGGCATAGCCGCCGATCATCCACGCGCCGACGGGCCGTGCGACAAAGCCTGCGCCAAACGTGGCGAGCGATCCCATCAGGCTGAGATAGCCGCTGGTCGAAGGGAAAAAGGTGTGGCCGATCTGGATCGCGAAATAGGCGTATGTGACGAAGTCATAGAATTCGAGCGCGTTGCCGCACGTCGCCGCGAGAATCGCGCGACGGGCAATACGGGGATCATGACCGGCCATTCGGATCCTTTCGCGGATGGGCAGGGGGGCATTAATCCGCTGCCGATGCGCCCGGTCAAGCCGCGGGTTCAGCCCTTCTTGCGGGTCAGTTCGCGCATCGCCGCGTCGAGCCCGCCCAGCGTCAGCGGATGCATCGAGCCGCCGACCAGATCGCGGATCATCTTGGTCGATTGCGAATAGGTCCACTGCTTTTCGGGCACGGGGTTGAGCCAGACCGTGGCGGGATAGGTCTGCGCCACGCGGTGCAGCCAGACAGCGCCCGCCTCTTCGTTGAAATGTTCGACCGAGCCGCCCGGATGGGTGATCTCATAGGGACTCATCGCCGCATCGCCGACGAAGATGATCTTGTAATCATGGCCGAATTTGTGAAGAAGGTCCCAGGTGTTGGTGCGCTCGGACCAGCGCCGCCGGTTATCTTTCCACACGCCTTCGTAAAGACAGTTGTGGAAATAATAGAACTCCATGTTCTTGAATTCGGTGGTTGCCGCGCTGAACAGTTCCTCGACCAGCTTGATGAACGGGTCCATCGATCCGCCGACATCGAGAAACAGCAAGAGCTTGACCGCGTTGTGCCGTTCGGGCCGCATGCGGATGTCGAGCCAGCCCTGCCGCGCGGTGCCTTCGATCGTGGCGTCGAGATCAAGCTCGTCGGCGGCGCCTTCGCGGGCAAAGCGGCGCAGGCGGCGCAGCGCGACCTTGATATTGCGCGTGCCCAGTTCGCGCGTGTTGTCGAGATTTTGGAACTCGCGCTTTTCCCAGACCTTGATCGCGCGCCCGTGTTTGCTTTCGCCGCCGATGCGCACGCCTTCGGGGTTATAGCCCGAATTGCCAAAGGGACTGGTGCCGCCGGTGCCGACCCATTTGTTGCCACCCTGATGGCGCTCGTGCTGTTCTTCGAGCCGCTTTTTCAAGGTCTCCATGATCTCGTCCCACGAGCCCATGGACTTGATCGCGGCCATTTCCTCCTCGGTCAGGAATTTTTCGGCAACGGCCTTCAGCCAGTCTTCGGGCACGTCGACCGGGCGCTGCCCATAATCGCTGAGCAGCCCCTTGAACACTTTGGCGAACACCTGATCGAAGCGATCGAGCAGGCCTTCGTCTTTGACGAACGTCGCGCGCGACAGGTAATAGAACGCTTCGGGCGTGCGATCGATCACTTGCTTGTCGAGCGCTTCCAGAAGCACGAGATGCTCCTTGAAACTGGCCGAAATACCGGCTGCGCGCAATTCGTCGACAAAGTTGAAGAACATCAGGTCAGCCTTTTGGTGCCGGTGCCGGTGCCGGGGGCTGGCGGGCAAAGCGTTCGAGTTTTGGGTCAAACACCGCCCAGGCGGGGGCGTCGTCGGTCCAGATCACCGCTTGCGGGGCGAGGTCGTTGGGTTGGTCGATCACGCCGAAACGCACGGTCTTCAAATGCATCCGCGCCGAACTTTGGCCATAGACCTGCGTTCCGCACGCGGGGCAGAAATGAAAGGTCAGTGTGTTGCCGCTCGCTGCCGTCCATGTCGCGGCGCCGAGTGCGCCGTCGATCTGCACATCATCGCTTTTGAAAATGGCGTTGTTCGTCGCGCTGCCTGCCGCGATCGTCTGGCATTGCCGACACCAGCACTGGCGCGTGGCCAGCGGCTGGGCGTCGATCCGCAAAGTCACCGCGCCGCACGCGCACCGTCCGCTATAGCTCATCCCCGATCTCCTTACCCGTTGCGACGGGCCATGAATGCAAGCCGTTCGAACAGCATGATGTCCTGTTCGTTTTTCAGCAAGGCGCCGTGCAGCGGCGGGATCGCCTTGGTCGGATCCCGGTTCTGCAACACGTCGAGCGGCATGTCTTCGTTGAGCAGCAGCTTGAGCCAGTCGAGCAGTTCGGACGTGCTCGGCTTTTTCTTGAGGCCGGGCACATCGCGCACTTCGTAAAACACTTCCAGGGCCTTGGCGATCAGCGTGCGCTGAATGCCGGGGAAGTGGACATCGATGATCGCCTGCATCGTGTCGCGGTCGGGAAACTTGATATAGTGGAAAAAACACCGGCGCAGGAACGCGTCGGGCAGTTCCTTTTCGTTGTTCGAGGTGATCACCACGATCGGGCGTTCGGCTGCGGTGATGCGCTCTTGCGTCTCGTAGACGTCAAAGCTCATGCGATCGAGTTCCTGCAACAAGTCGTTGGGAAACTCGATATCGGCCTTGTCGATTTCGTCGATCAGCAGGACGGGCAGTTCGGGCGCGGTAAACGCCTCCCACAGCTTGCCCTTCTTGATATAGTTGCTGATGTCGTGGACGCGTTCATCGCCAAGCTGACCGTCGCGCAGGCGCGCCACCGCGTCGTATTCGTAAAGGCCCTGTTGCGCCTTGGTGGTCGATTTGACATTCCATTCGATCAGCGGTGCGCCGACCGCCTTGGCAATTTCGTGCGCCAGGACAGTCTTGCCGGTGCCCGGTTCGCCTTTGACCAGCAAGGGCCGACGCAACAGCACGGCGGCATTGACCGCGACTTTCAGATCATCCGTGGCGACGTAGTTGCTGGTGCCTTCGAAACGCATCGACTTGTCCTGACCCATTTAACCAAGTGGTTAAGCGTATCGTCCCCCGGCGCGCTCTGCAAGAGCTGTGGCAAAAAGTCGCAGGTGGTAACAGCACACAGCAAAATGGTTGCATCCGCGCGGGCGGATTGGCAGGGCGTGAAAAGGGGCCCGCGTTCGGATACGTTTTGACGGGTAATGGAAATTCCGCTGGGCACTGCTGCTGAAGACGAGATCCTGGTTGAATACCGGGCGAGCCGCTATGGCGCGCCGACACGGTCGCGCTATGTCGCGGCTTTGCTGTCGCTGGGCGTATGCGCGCTGCTGGTGCTCACCCTGCTGTCGATGGCGGCGATAACCGGGCAGGTGCGTACCGCCGCGACGGTGTTGACCGCGCTGAAACTGATGCCCCCGCCGGAAAAGGAAAAGCAGCCCAAGCCGCACAAATCGGCCAAGGCGCCCAATCCGGCGCAGCACACGCCCCCGGCAGCCACGATGAAGCCGCCGCCGCACGTCGCCATCAACAATCCCGACAAAGTCGAATGGCCCGAAGGGTTCATTCACACCAATCACGCCGAAATGGCGATGTCGGACATCAGCAAGATCCATTCCGGCGTGGGGCCGGGCCATGCCGAAGCCTCGGGCGGCGGCGGCCACAGCGCCGGCGACGGCCCCGACGATCTGGGCTTTTACAAGGCGGAATGGTATCGCAAGCCGCCCCGTTCGGCGCTCGACAGCTATATGCGCCCGGGTCAGGATACCGGTCGCTGGGCCGAAATCACCTGCCGCATGATCGAAGACTATCACGTCGAAGATTGCCACGAACTCGCCGAAGAGCCGAGAGGATCGGGCATGGCGCGCGTGCTGCGCGAAGCCGCCTGGCAATTCCTGGTCCGCCCTCCCCGCCGCAACGGCAAGCCGCTGCTTGGCGAACGCGTGCGCATCCATTATGATTTCACGCATGGCAAGGCGAGCGAGAGCGAGGAGTGAGGCGCGGTGGGGCGGCGCGGCCAGATCCGATGTCCCCCGCTGGAATATTCGGCCTATGTTTCTCTCGCTGTGGATGAATTGATTGGCCGGAACCCTGCGTATCCCAACGAGTGAGGCGCGACCGACTGATTCAAATTCAACAGATTGAAAATGCGATATAATACACATCTTAGTCGTCATTCCCGCGAAGGCGGAAATCCAGTTCCGACGCTGCTGTGAGCCGCGACTTCCGGTTCGGGCCGCAGCGCACCTGGATTCCCGCCTTCGCGGGAATGACGAACACATAAACAAATATCAGCGCAGGACCGTTGTTACGCGTCGATCAGGTCGGGGTCGATGTCGGCGGCGCGGTTCTGGATGAACATGAAGCGGTGTTCGGGGTTTCGGCCCATCAGGCGGTCGACCAGATCCTTGATCGCGTGGCGCTGTTCGTGCTGTTCGGGCAGGGTTACGCGCAGCAGCGAGCGGCTGGCCGGGCTCATGGTGGTTTCGCGCAATTGCTGCGGGT
>Ga0302202_10000809_pt1 | contig 40053 bp, 37 predicted proteins | sample II_Bog_N3_3_FD_194579 | JGI IMG/M metagenome (GOLD analysis project Ga0302202, IMG submission 194579) | Peat permafrost microbial communities from Stordalen Mire near Abisko, Sweden - II_Bog_N3_3 | ecosystem: Environmental > Terrestrial > Soil > Wetlands > Peat | place: Sweden: Abisko...
GACGTGGCGTCCGTCACGCCGAGTGGTCCATGGCGCTCTGGCCCGAGCGCCCCGTGTCGCTGTCCACGGCGCACTCGACCTCCTCTGACGCCCGCCGGGCTCTCGGGTGCGACGGCGAAGGCCGTCTCCACCTTCCCCGCGGTGTGGAACTCCGCGTGGGTGATGCCGTCACGACGGACGTCGAGCACTTCGGGTCGCTGGCCACCGAGGATGATCCGGACCAGATCCTCCGGGCCATGCGCTTGATCCGGGGCCCCCTCTTCTCCGGGTTGCATCGGGCCGACTGGGCGATCTTCGATGGCACCCATGCGAACATCGAGGCGCTGGTCGTGCGCACGGCTCTCCGGGGCGCCGACGCCTTCGTACGGCTCGGCCGCGGCGAGGAGGCCGAGTGGATCGTCCGCCGGGCGCTGCAGCTGAGCCCGTACGACGAGCGCCTCTACCGCGCCTTGCTCATGGCCACCGCCGCTCAGGGCAACCGGGTCCGGCTCCACTCAGCCATGGCGCAGTTGCGCACATTGGCCGGAGACCTGGCCTGCCCACCAGCCCGGACAGCGCCCCTCACCCCCTCGGACAGCCTCCATCCTGCGACGACGGCTCTCTACCGTGACCTGCTCCTGGGGTCGCCTGCCGCGGGAGGGCACCCCGCCAGGCTGTAGGGTTGCCACCCGCCATGGCGAGAAGCTCTTCTGGGAAATCAGTCGCACGCGCCGCCGCAACAGGCGGCGGCACCACCTATCGCGGGCAGATGCCGGTGAACTGGTACGCCGCGCTCGTGATCATCGTCGTCCTCGGCGTGGCGTCAATCGCCCTGGCCAAGTACAACTACAACAAGACGCCGACGGTGGTCGAGCCGGCGGTCGGGACCTCGTGGCACGCCGGACTGGCCATCGACATCTGCGGGACCACGCAGCCGTCCCTCCCCGCCTCGCCGTCCACCGCCACGACGGGCCTCACCACCACGGGGAGCGGCGTCCTCGCCATTGCGCCCAAGAAGTCCAGCGAGGCGGGCAACAACGCCACCCTGGGCAAGTTCGCCGACGGGTATACGGGATTGACGTTGACCAACACCACGCTCAAGTACCCGTCGACCAAGAGCCCGACCTACAGCAACGGCGAGAAGTGCCCGGCCGGGACGCCTGATGCCGGCAAGGTCGGCATAGTGCAGGCGCGGTCGTGGGTCATCTCGACCAAGACCGCCAAGAACGGGGAAGAGGAGGAGACCGGGGGCGCCACGACCGCCAAGCCCGCCGATCTCAGGTTCCTGAACCGTCAGCTGATCACGACCGGGTTCGTCCCCGAAGGTACGCAGTTGCCGAAGCCACCGGCATCGACGATCCTCGCCCTGCAGCAGGTCCTGGCCGGCGATCAGACACCGGTGGCGACCACGACGACGACAGCCGCCGGCACGACGGCGAGCACGGTGCCGGGCACCACCACAACGGTGCCGGCCACGAGCACAACGGCTCCGGCCTCGTCCACCACGACCTCGTCGGTGCCGGCCACCACCACCACCACCAAGCCTTCGTCCACGACGACGACCAAGTAATGAAAGCGGTTGTCCTCGTGGGCGGCGAGGGGACGAGGCTTCGCCCTCTGACGCTCTCTACGCCCAAGCAGATGCTTCCCATCGTCGGGGTGCCCATGATCGAGCGCGTGCTCGGGCACCTCGCATCCCACGGCATCGACGAGGCGGTCCTCTCGCTCGGCTACCTGCCCGCCGCGTTTCTGGAGGCCTATCCGGACGGCCGGGTCGCCGGCATGGGATTGACCTACGCCGTCGAGCCCGAACCGCTCGACACGGCCGGTGCCGTCCGCTTCGCCGCCATGTTCGCCGGTATCGAAGAGACGTTCGTCGTCGTCAACGGCGACGTGCTCACCGATCTCGATCTGACCGCGCTGGTGGCCTTTCACCGCCGGCGCGGGGCCGAGGGAACGATCGCCCTGCATCCGGTGGCCGACCCCTCCGCCTTCGGCGTGGTGCCCACCGACGACGATGGCCGCGTGGTGGCCTTCGTCGAGAAACCACCCCGTGACGAGGCGCCGACGAACGAAATCAATGCGGGTACCTACGTGCTCGAGCCCTCGGTGCTGGCGCGCATTCCCGAAGGGGGACGGGTGTCGATTGAGCGGGAGACCTTTCCCGCCATGGTGCGCGACGGTGGGCTCTTCGCTCGTTCGGACGACAGTTACTGGCTCGATACGGGCACGCCGGCGGCATTTCTGGAAGCCAACTTCGACTATGTGAACCAAAAGCGCGGGCCGATCGTCAACCCAGAGGTGGTGGACCGGGGTGACGGGGTGTTCCTGCAGGGCGAGAGTGACCTCGAGGGGGCGGTGACGGGTCCTTCTGTGATTCTGGCCGGTTGCGTGGTCGAGTCGGGGGCTCGGGTCGAGCGCAGCATTCTCGGGCCCGGGACAGTCGTCTCCTCGGGCGCGTCGGTGGTGGATTCGGTTCTGATGGCGGGATGCCATGTCGCGGCCGACGCCAAGGTGGCCGGCTCCGTCATGGGGCCACGCTCCATTGTGGGGCAGAGGGGTGATGTCCGGGCGATCTCCGTGCTCGGCGCCGACGCAGTGGTCTCGTCCGGGACGCTGGTCGACGGCGAACGGGTCGCGGGCTAGAAGGACCAGGGCATGCGCACGCTGGTGACGGGAGGCGCCGGTTTCATCGGGTCCAACCTGGTGGATCGGCTCCTGGTCGAAGGACACGAGGTCGATGTCGTCGATGACTTCTCGACGGGTTCGCTGTCGAACCTGGCCGAGGCCCGCGGCAGCGCCGGCAGGGCACTCACCATCCATCACCTCGATATCACGGCGCCGGCCGTCATCGAATTGATGGCGCGCCGGCGGCCCGAACTGGTTTTCCACCTCGCCGCGCAAGCCGACGTGCGTGTCTCGGTGGCGCGTCCGGCGTTCGACGCCATGGTCAACGTGGTGGGTTCGCTCAACGTCTTGGAGGGGGCGCGGCAGGCTGAAGCCGAGCGCGTCGTCTTCGCCGCCAGTGGCGGCACGCTCTACGGTGAGCCGGCCGCCGAGGACCTGCCGGTACGCGAGTCGCATCCCCAACAGCCGCTGTCGCCCTACGGCGTGTCCAAGAAGGCCGTCATCGACTACCTGGTGGCCTACCGCGAGCTGCACTCCCTCGAGTTCTGCGCGCTAGCTCTGGGGAACGTCTACGGCCCCCGGCAGAACCCTCACGGTGAGGCCGGCGTGATCGCCATTTTCGCCGACCGCGTGCTGCGGGACGAGCCGGTGACCATTTACGGAGACGGGGAGCAGACTCGCGACTACGTCTTCGTCGACGACGTCGTCGACGCGTTCGTGCGGGGCGCCACCCGCGGTGGCGGCCTCATCTGCAACATCGGGACCGGCCGCGAAACGTCGGTCAACGAGCTCGTGACCGCCATGGCCTCCCAGTCAGGCAAAGAAGTCGCATCAGTGCTGGCGCCTCTGCGCCCCGGTGAACTGCTCCGATCGAGTCTCGACGTGGAGCGGGCGGCGATCCAGCTCGGTTGGCGCTCTTGGACGCAACTCGACGACGGCGTGCGTGCCGTGCTCGAATTCGTGCGCGCCAACGCCGACTGACCTCAGCGAAACAGGTCCTCGTCCGGCGGACGGATCACTTCGTCCCGCACGGAGGCAGGGCGGAGCCACTCCGGCGGCACGCCGCGCACGACGGCCACCGGAATGCCGCGGTCCTTGCCCATGACCAGCTCGGCGGCGGAGGCCAGCTCGTCGGCCACGCAGATCTCCGTGGCCACGAGCTCACGGCCGCCCGCGTCGGTTGTGCCCTTCAAGTCGATCACGGCCGCCACGCCGGCGCACCCGATGGCCACGTCGGTGACACCCTTGCGCCACGGTCGTCCGAAGGTGTCCGAGACGATGACGCCGAGCGTGATCCCGAGAATGTGCTCCAACCCCGCCCGGATGCGGCGCGCTGAGCGGTCCGAGTCCTCGGGCAGCAGTGCCGCGGTCCCGTCGGCCACGTTGGAAAGGTCCACGCCGGCGTTGGCGCAGATGAAGCCGTGCCTGGTTTCGCTGATGACCAGGTCACCACGCCGCCGCAGGACCCGTACCGACTCCTGGCGCACCAATGCCAGCTTGGCCGCCGGGTCGTTGTGGTCGAGCTCGACCAGGCGTCCCTCTGCTTTCGAGACGATCTTCTGGGTGACGACGACCACGTCGCCCGGGGCGAGCTCCGGACCGTCGGGGTGGGCCGGCGCGACGGCACCGGCGATCAGCGCAGCCAGGTCCGTGCCGGGCGAAACCTCGCCGAGACCCGAGATGGCGAAGATCTGCATGCCCTCAGGTTGCGGCATCGACCACCACCCGGGCGAGCTCCTCCGCCCGTTCGGGCGTGTGCATGACGGTGGGTGCCACGACGCACCGCAGCCCTTCGGCCTCAATGGCGTTCGCATGAGACGCGTCGGCGACATCCACGACGAGGGTGCCCACCCACGGCGCGTACAGCCGGGCCACACCAACCACGGAGGGTTCGGTCCCCAGCTCGGCCATGAGTCGGTCGGCCGGCCCCTTGAGTGCCGCGCCGGCCACAATGGGTGACACGGCCACGACCCGCTCCCGGCGCGCCACCAGGGCTTCCCGCACCCCGGGAACGGCCAGGATCGGCCCGATGGAGACCACCGGGTTCGAGGGGCACGCCACAATGAAGTCGGCGTCGCCGAGGGCATCCATGACGCCGGGTGCAGGACGTGCCACGTCGGCTCCTTCGAAGCGGACGTCACGGACGGGCACGCCATGGTGGAGCCGGACGAAGTAGTCCTGGAAGCTGGCATCTGTTCCCGGCGGTCCGAGGATGCTCTCCTCGGCCAGCATCACGCGGGTACGCAGCACGTCGTCAGTCACTGGTACGAGTCGCACGGCAATGCCGCGGCGTCGCGCCAGCTCAGCCGTCACGGCACTGAGCGGAGAACCCTCGCGCAGCCGACCCGTGCGGAACAGGTGCGTGGCGAGGTCGCGATCGCCCAGGCGGAACCAGTCGTCGCCGCCGAGTCGCCCCAGCTCGTCCATGACCGTCCAGGTCTCGCCGGCCACACCCCATCCGGTCTCACGGTTGTCCATGCCCGCCAGGGTGTAGGTGACGGTGTCGAGGTCCGGGCTGATGGAGAGGCCGTGCAGTTCCATGTCGTCGCCGACATTGACGATCGCTGTGATGTCGCGCGGCGGGACCACGCGCACGAGACCAGCGAGCATTCGAGCGGCCCCGACGCCGCCGCACAGGGCCACCAGCACGTGGTGAGCATAGGAGCGCCGGGACACGGGTCATTCCGCCCACCCCTGCTACCATCGCCGCCCGCCATGCCAGTGCGTATCCCGTCGGATCAGCACGACACCGTGGTGTCGGTCCTGCGGGAGGCGGCACGGGTCAACGGCGACGTCGAGGCCTATGTCGAGCCTGATGGCCAGGGCGGCCGGCGCAGCATGACCTTCGCGGAGTGGGACAGGGCCGCCGACGGCGTGGCCGGCCATCTCTCCCGCCTCGGCGTGGCCAAGGGCGACGTCGTCTGCCTGCTCCTGCCCTCGTCCATCGATTACGCCGTGCTGTACGGCGGTCTGCTGCGTCTCGGGGCCATCACGTCGGGCATCAACCCCCGCATGGGCTCGGGCGAGGTGGCCTCCATCGTGGACCGGGCCGCCCCGGTGCTGTTGGTGGTCGATCCGGATATCGGGCTCGGCCCCGACGTGGGGACCGCCGCCGTGGTGACCCGCGCCGAGGCGCGCGGCTGGTGGGACGAGCCGGGGCCGGACACGTGGCCGCAGCTGCTCTCGACGGACCCAGTCGCCGTGGTGTGGACGAGTGGGACCACGGGCCAGCCCAAGGGAGCGGTCTTCGATCACGCCAACCTGGCCGCCGTGGCGCGCGGGACCGACGTGCTGAGCCACCCCGGTGATCGCCGGCTCTCCCCGCTGCCCTTCGCCCACGTCGGCTACATGACCCGGGCCTGGGACGAAATCGGGAACGCAGTGACGACGGTCATCACGCCCACACCCTGGCGGGCGGACGAAGCGATCCGCGTCATGGCGAACGAGGGCGTGACGGTGGCCCAGGGTGTCCCGACCCAGTGGGCGCTCATGCTGGCCAGCGAGGAGCTCCCGCGGGCGGATCTCAGTGCGCTGCGCGTCGCCGGGACGGGCGCGGCGCGTATGACAGCGTCCATGGTGGCCGAGGTGCGTCGCCGCTTCGGCGTACCCGTCATAGTGCGGTACACGTCGACGGAGTCCTCGCTGGGAACCGGCACGACACTCACGTCGACGGACGAGGAGGTCGCGACGACGGTGGGCCGTCCCGTCGCCGGCGTCGAGCTGGCCATCGTCGACGATGGAGGGGACCCGGCGCCCGCCGGCTCGGTCGGCCGCGTCCTCCTGCGGTCCGCCGCCGTCATGCGCGGCTACTGGGGCAGGGGCCCGGGCCGGGGTCGCTCGGTGGCGGACCTGCTGGACGCGGCGGCCAGCGCGGTGGTGCTCGGCCCGGACGGGTGGTTGACGACGGGCGACTTCGGACGGCTCACTCCAGAGGGGAACCTCCAACTGTCGGGCCGCGCCCACGAGCGCTATATCCGCGGGGGGTACAACGTGTACCCGGCCGAGGTGGAGGAAGTCCTTTCGTCGCACCCGGCCGTGGCCCGGGCCGCCGTGGTCGGCGTGCCCGACGACGTCCTGGGCGAGGTCGGTGTGGCCGTTGTCGTGGCCGCGGCGGGCCAGCAGCCTGATCTGGCCTCGTTGCGGGCGTATTGCGCCCAGCAAATTTCCGATTACAAGGCACCTGATGCGTTGGTGCTCGTCGACGAGCTCCCGCTGACGCCGATGATGAAGGTCGACCCGGTGCGGCTGGCGGCCCTGGCGGCAGGCGGGGCGGCGGAGCGGCAGCGGGGCCCGGCGCGAAATCGTCGACCTGGCGCCGGGGTGCTAGGCAGTGGCCCCACCGGAGAACGAGACGAGAAGGAGCGCGCATGAGCCCCACGACACGAGTCGGGGAGTCCGACCCCAATCGGGGAACCGCCCCCGAGGCGATCACGCCTGGTCGCTACACCGGCCGAGTGGCGCTGGTCACCGGCTCGGGTTCGGGCATCGGGCGTGCCACGGCGCGCCGCCTCGCTGCCGAGGGTGCGGCCGTGGCCTGCCTCGATGTCACCATGGACGCCATTGAGTCCGTGGCCTCCGAGATCAACACGGAGGCATCCGCGGCCGGGGGACGAGCGATTGCCCTGCATTGCGACGTCACCGACGAGGCCGGCGTCACCGCTGCGGTGGCCCGGGCCGCCGAGGAGCTGGGCACCATCACCAATCTGTGCAACATTGCGGGCATCGGCGGGTTCGCCCATACGCCCGAACAGTCCTTGAGCGGCTGGGACAAGATCATCGCCGTCAACCTGACGGGGACCTTCCTGATGTGCCGGGCCGTCTTGCCGGTCATGATCGAGAACGGCGGCGCCATCGTCAACACGATTTCGACCGCCGGCATGAAGGGCCAGCCCTATTCGGCGGCGTACTGCGCCTCCAAGGGTGGGGTGCGATTGCTCACCATGGCCCTGGCCGTCGAGTACATGGCCCGCGGCGTCCGTGTGAACGGTGTGGCCCCCGGCGGCGTGGACACGCCGATCATCCACAATTTCGGCCCTCCTGAAGATGCGGACTGGAAGCTGATTGAACGGTTGATGTCGCCCATCGGCTTCGCGTACCCCCACGAGGTCGCCGGCGCCTTCGCCTACCTCGGCTCGAGCGAGGCGGACTACATCACCGGAGCGATCCTCTCCATCGACGGGGCGATCACCACCTGAGCGCCTCCGGCACGTCCCGGGCCTCGGAACCCGAACGCCTGCGCGTCGCGCTCGACGCCACGCCGTTGCTCGGGCTCCCCACGGGCGTCGGAGCCTTCTGTCATGGCGCCCTGGCATCCCTGGCGCGGCGCTCTGGCGTCCGTGTGCAGGCGTACGCCGTGAGCTGGCGCCGCCGCCGGCTCATCGAGACGCACCTCCCGGATGGCGTCGAGGCCCGTCAACGGCCTATGCCGGCGCGCCCGTTGCACGCGTTGTGGGCCCGAGGGGACACACCGCCGCTCGAGTGGTTCGTCGGTGCCACCGATGTGGTGCACGGCACGAATTTCCTGGTCCCGCCGACCAGGCACGCGGCGGCGGTGGTCTCCGTGCACGACCTCACGCCGCTGCACCACCCTGAGCTCTGTGACGAGGCGACGCTGGCCTATCCGGGATTGATCCGCCGCGCCCTCCGCCGCGGCGCGTGGGTCCATACCGACTCGGCCTTCGTGGCGAACGAGGTCGTGGAGGCCTTCGCGGCCGATCCCTCCCGCGTCCGCGTTGTCCATCCCGGCGTCCCCGTACTGCCCGCCCCGTCCGAGAGTGCGGCCACTGCGGTCCTGCGCCGGCTCCTGCCGGCGGGTATCGGGCGGTTCTGCCTGGCCATCGGGACCGCAGAGCCTCGCAAGGACTTGCCGGGGTTGGTGCGCGCGTTCGACGCGGTGGCCGAGCACCAGGGCGATCTGGCGCTCGTCCTGGCCGGGCCACCCGGCTGGGGGGAGCAGGCATTGGACGAGGCCATCGCCGGGGCATCGGCCCGCGAGAGGATTGTCCGCACCGGTTGGGTCACGCAGCCTGATTTGGCCGCGTTACTGGTACGGGCCAGCGTGTTGGCCTACCCCTCCCTCTACGAAGGCTTCGGTTTTCCACCCCTCCAGGCCATGCAGGCCGGGGTGCCTGTCGTCGCCACCAGGGCCGGATCGTTGCCCGAGGTGCTCGGCGACGCGGCCAGACTGGTCGAGCCCGGCGATCACGATGGACTGGTCGAGGCGCTGGCGCGCTGCCTGGGCGACGAGTCGGAGCGTGACCGCCTGATCGCCGCCGGCACGGCCTGGTCGGCCCGGTATTCATGGGAGCGGTGCGGCGAAGGGCTCGAGACGCTCTATCGCGATGCGGCGGCCGGTCGTGGCTGAGCGGCCCACTCTCTCGGTGTTGCTGGCGGTCGAGCAGCTGCGGCGGAGGGTGCCGGGTGGCATCGGCGCCTATGCCCGCGGCCTGCTCGGGGGCTTGGCCCTCGCCCCGTCCGAGGGGGACGGGGTCGATGTCGCGCTCCTGGCCAGCCGGGCGCCGGCCGGGAACGATGATCCTCTGGCCGCGTACGGGCTGCCGCTCCACGCGTCGCGTCTGCCCAGCCTGCTCCTGACCCGGGCCTGGGACCATGGCCTTTCCCGCGCGCCGGCCGGGTTCGACATCGTGCACTCGGTGTCACTGGCCTCACCCCTCCTGCACCACGCCAGTCCGGAGCAGTTGGTCGTCACGGTGCACGACGTGGCGTGGCGCCGGCATCCCGAGGCGACGACGCGGCGCGGGGCGCGCTGGCATGAGGCGGCACTGCGACGGGCGGACCGGTCCGGCGCCGCACTGGTGGTCCCCTCCCGCCTGGTCGCCGCCGACCTGCGGGAGATGGGTGTGGCCGACGGCCGGATCACCGTGGTGCCCAGTGGCGCCGACCACCTGCCGGCGCCCGATGCCGCCGCCACCGACGCCCTCTTGTCGAAGCTGGGCGTCTCGGGCGAGTTCCTCCTCACCGTGAGCACGCTCGAGCCGCGCAAGAACGTGGATCGGCTCGTGCGGGCCTTCGGCCGGGTGCGTGACTCCCTCCCGGGACCCTGGCCGCTGGTCATCGTCGGGCCCATCGGGTGGGGCCCTGAACTGGCGGACCCGCCGCCGGCCGATCACGTCATCTTCACCGGGCCGGTCTCCGACGTCGTCCTCTCCGAGCTCTACCGGCGGGCGCGCGCCTTCGCGTATGTGCCGCTCACGGAGGGCTACGGCCTGCCTCCGCTGGAGGCCATGCACGCGGGCATCCCGACCGTCGTCTCGGACGAGGTGCCCAGCGTGCACGACCTCGGTGCACCCGAGCCCGCACCGGCACGCGTGGTCGACCCGCTCGACGTCGACGACATCGCGCGCGGCCTGGTGGACGTCCTGACCGATGCCGGGCTGCGGGCCGAGTTGGCACGCCGAGGACGAGCCTTCGCCGCCACGCGGACGTGGCGTGCCACGGCCCGGGCGCACATCACCTTGTGGCGGTCCTTGCGATGACGACCGAACACCTCGACGTCTCGCTCGATGTGTCGGCCGTCCCGGCCCGTCCCGGTGGTGCCGGGTATTACACCATGGCCATCGCTCGCGGCCTGGCCGGGCGCGACGACGTCGGGCTGTCGCTGGTCGCACGGCGCGGCGACGAGCAACGATGGCTCGACCTGGCAGACGGTGCGGTGGTCCGGGGCGCGGTGCCGGTGTCCCGGCCGGGCCGACTGGTCTTCGAGCAACTCCGCCTCGGTCACGTGCTGCGCTCCATGGCGGTCCAGGTCCACCACGGACCGCACTACACCATGCCGTCCCGATCGCCGGTGCCGTGTGCCGTCACGATCCACGACTGCACCTTCTTCGATCATCCCGAGTGGCACCTCCGCTCCAAGGCGGCCTTCTTCCGTCGTGCCATCCGCCGCGCCGCCCGACACGCCGCCGTGTTGATCTGCGTCAGCCAGGTGACGGAGGACCGTCTGCGCGCCTCGTGCGACGTCCGAGCGCCGGTCGTCGTGGTGCCGCACGGAGTCGACCATCAACGGTTCAACCCCCAGGAGCCGGCCGAGGGCGCCGACCGCGCCGTGCTCGGCGCGTTGGGCGTGCCGGTGGACCGGCCGCTGGTCGCCTTCGTGGGCACCCTCGAGCCACGCAAGGGGGTGGTCCCCCTGTTGTCCGCCTTCGACCAGGTGGCCCGCAGCCACCCCGATGCCGTCCTGGTGCTGGGTGGACAGACAGGCTGGGGGATGGCGGAGACCGAGCGCGCCCTCGCCTCGGCGCGGCATCCCGAGCGCATCGTCCGCACCGGCTACCTGCCTGACGAGGCCGTCCCGGCGCTGCTCCGCCGGGCCGCCGTGGTGGCCTACCCGGCGCTCGAGGAGGGATTCGGGCTCCCCGCCCTCGAGGCGCTGGCCTGTGGTGCGCCGCTGGTGACCACCGAGGGCACCGCCATGGCTGAAATGGCCGGGGGTGCGGCGCTCCTTGTCCCACCCGGTGACGTGGCCGGGCTGGCTGCTGCGCTCGGGACCGCGCTCCAAGAGGGTCGGGAGACGACTCGGCGCTCCCTCGGCATCGCGGTGGCGGGAGAGCGGACCTGGGAGGCCAGTGTTGCGCTGCACATGGACGCCTATGCGGTCGCCCTGGCGGCCTCGCAGTAGGGTTCCGCGCATGCGAGCGCTGATCACGGGCGGAAAGGGCTTCGTAGGCCACTGGTTGGCCGCGCACCTGAAGGACTGCGGCGACGAGGTGGCCGTGATCGATATCGAGACGGACGTGGCCGACGGAGAAGCCGTTCGCCGGGTCATGAGCGACGTGGCGCCGGAGGCCGTCTACCACCTGGCCGCCATGACGCATGTGGGTGAGAGCTGGGAGAACCCCAGTCTGGTGCTGCGCGTCAACGTGCTCGGCACGGCGGAGGTCCTGGCGGCCGCCCGCTCTCTCGCCAGCAGCCCCCGCGTCCTCGTGGTCAGCTCAGCCGAGGTCTACGGGGTCGTCACGCCGGCACAGCTGCCGTTGGGCGAAGACACGCCGGCGAACCCCGCCAGCCCCTATGCGGCGAGCAAATTGGCGGCGGAGGCAGTCGCTCTCCAGGCCTGGCGCGGCTTTGGGCAGCCCGTTGTCATTGTGCGGCCTTTCAACCACATCGGCCCGGGCCAATCACCCAATTTCTTCGTGCCCGCGCTGGCCAAACGAATTGTGGAGGCCCGGCGGAGCGGCACACGCTCCCTGCCCGTGGGCAACCTCACGACCCGGCGCGACTTCACCGACGTGCGCGACGTGGTGACGGCCTACCGACTCCTCATCGAACAGGGCGAATCCGGCGGGGTGTACAACGTCTGTTCGGGGCGCGACGTGGCCATGTCGGACGTCGCCGGGCAACTCCTCGAACTGGCCGGAGCGGACTTGACGCTCGAGACGGACCCCGCCTTGCTCCGCCCCGTCGACGTGCCCGTGCTGCGGGGAAGTGCCGCGCTGCTGCGGTCCGCCACGGGCTGGGAGCCTCGAATACCCCTCGCGACAACGCTCGCCGACGTCCTGACCTCGTGGGAGGCGGACTGACGGCGAGCGTCGTCGGTGTGAGAAACGGTGTTGCTCAGGCGCTCACGCGCTGGCGAATCTGAATCCGGACCTCACGAGCCTGCTCCTTGGCCTTCGTGGTGACCTGGGAGACCGAGGGGGGAAGCTTGTCCTCCAGCGGCTGCAGGGTCATCTCGACGAAGTGCACGGCCGTCTCGGCCAGGTCGTCGATCTGGTGGAACCCCTTGACCACGCCCTGACGCACGTCGCCGAGGCGCTGGTCGATCGAGAAGTCCTTGGAGAGCCGGTTGCGCAGCTCGACCCGCTGGACCTGGGCCCGCTGGTAGCCGAGCACGCCGAGACCGACGGCGACATATGCCGCGTCGCGGGCGAGGTCCGTGACACCCTTGGAGATGTTGGTGAAATTCGTGGGTACTTCAGGCATTTTCAATTCTCCTGTCCGGTCGGCTCACGCCGACGTTCGTGACACAGGAGCCGCCGGCAGGCCTCTGCGTTCGTGTACAAGAGTATCACAGTTGTTTAACAGTTGCAAGCACTGGAGGTGCGATTCGTGCCTGAAGGGGTAGAAGCCGGACCCGATAGCCTCGGCCCCCTGATGGACGCCCAAGTGCCGGCCGTGGTCGCCGTGGTGGTCACGACGGACCCCGGGCCCTGGCTCGAAGAGGCGCTTTCTTCACTGGCGGCCCAGGACTACGAGGAGCTGTCGGTCCTGGTCCTGACGACCGGGGAGGACGACTCCGAGGTCACGGACCGGGTGGCCCGGGTCCTCCCGGACGGCTTCGTCCGGCATCTGCCGGGACGTCCGGGCTACGCCGCCGCGTCCAACGAGGCCCTGGGCATGGTGGAGGGGGCGGCCTTCTTCCTGCTCCTGCATGACGATGTCGCGCTCGATCCCGATGCCGTCCACAAGTTGGTCGAGGAGTCGTTCCGCTCCAACGCCGGCGTGGTGTCCCCGAAGTTCGTCAACTGGGACGACCCCCGGGTTCTCCTCCACGTCGGGTTGAGCTGCGACAAGACCGGTGCGGTGGTGGATCGCATCACCGAAGGGGAGTTCGATCACGGCCAGCACGACGCGGTGCGCGATGTCTTCGTGGCTCCCGGCGGCTGCATTCTGGTGCGGGCCGACCTCTTCGCCGAGCTCAAGGGCTTCGACGCCGGCATCGTCGCCATGGGCGAGGACCTCGACCTCTCGTGGCGCAGCCAGGTCGCGGGTTCCCGTGTCGTCGTCGCTCCCGACGCGCGAGTGCGCCACCGCGAAGTGATCGCCGGCGGCCTCGAGCCGCTGGTGCTGGCCGGTGAGCCCGAGGGTCGCCACCCCGTCACCATGCAGTCGTTGCAGCGACGTCACGAGTTGCGCTCGGTCCTCAAGAACTACACGCGCCTCACGCTCGTGCGGGTGTTGCCGCAGGCCGCGCTCTTGGCCTTCGGCGAGGTCGTGGTTGCGCTCTTCGCCCGTGATCGCGACAGGGTCCGGGCCGTGAGCGGTGCCTGGCGTTGGAACTTCCGCCGCCTGACCGAGCTGTCGAAGCTGCGGGGCGAACTGGCGGAGCACCGCCTCTTCCCCGATGCCGAGGTCCGTCGACTGCAGGTGCGGGGCAGCGCGCGGCTCTCGGCCTACCTCAGCCGGCTCTCCCACCACGGCTTCGTGGCGGCCAACGCCGTGGCCGCCACGCGGGAGCGGCCGGAAGACGAAAACGGGCACGCCGCAGTGGCCGTGCTCACCGGAAGTGTCGGCTCCGCCTTCAGTGAGGACGCCGACTTCGACGAACTGGACGACCTGGGCCGGCGGGCCGGGCGGGACCGCTTCGGGCGCCAGGTCCGGACGGCACCTCTGACCTCGGGGCGGCAGCGGGTGGTGGCGCTCGTCATTGCCTGCATCGTCATCGCCATCGGGACGCGGGACCTGTTCTTCGGCACGCTGCCGTTCGTGGGGCAGCTGGCGCCGTTGCCTTCATGGTCGGGCAGCTGGCACCACTTCTTCTCGGGCTGGCAGTCGTCGGGGGTGGGCACCACGGCGCCGGCCTCACCCGCCTTCGGGCTGATCGGCCTCACCGGAACCGTGTTGTTCGGCGCCATGGGGACCCTGCAGCGGGTCCTGCTTCTCGGGTGTATCCCCCTCGGGGCCTGGGGCGTGGCGCGCTTCTTGAAGCCGCTGGTGTCACCGCGGGCCCGTGTCGTGGCCGTCATCTGTTACCTGGGCGTCCCGTTGCCCTACGGCGCGCTCGGTGCGGGCCGTTGGGACGGGCTGGTGGCCTACGCCGTCTTCCCCTTCATTGCGCTGCGCCTGGCCCGCGCCGCGGCCGTGGCCCCGTACGCCCTGGAGCCCGGACCGCGTTGGCGGAGCCGCCCGATCGGGCAGGTTGCCATTCTGGGCGCCGTCATCGCTGCCGCGTCGGGCTTTGCCCCCGCCGTGCTGCCCATGGTGCTCGTGATGGCGGTGGCGTGGGTGCTGGGTTCAGCCCTGGTGGGCGCGCGGGAGCCGACGGTGCGGATCCTCGTGGTGGCCGTCCAGGCAGTGGTGATGGCGATCGTCCTGACCCTGCCGTGGGTCGTTGGGACGGCGCTGGCGGGCAAGGGCTCGGTGGCCATCTTCGGCCTTCCCCTCTCTGGGGCGACGGCGCCCGACTGGGGTGACGTCCTGCGTTTCGCCGTCGGTCCGGCCGCCCGCTCGCCCATCGCCTGGCTGCTCGTGTTGGCGGCTGCGCTCCCTCTGGTCATCGCCCGCGGCACCAGGCTGGCCTGGGCCTCCCGTCTGTGGGTCACGGCGCTGGCCTCCTGGGGTCTCGCCTACGCCACGACCCGGGGCGACCTCGGGTCGTTCACGCCTTCCGAGACCGTGGTCCTGGCACCGGCTGCCCTGGCGGTCGCGGTCTGCATCGGCATCGGCATCGCCGCCTTCGAGAACGACCTGAGTGGGCGCGAGTTCGGGTGGCGCCAGTTGGTCAGCGGGGCGGCGCTCGTCTTCGTCGCCGTCGGCCTGCTCCCGGTGCTCGGCGCCGCCGCCGGCGGCCGCTGGGATCTGCCGTCGCAAGGCGTCGAGCAGCCGCTGGCCTTCCTGACCCAGCCGAGCACGGGCGTGGCGCGCGTCCTGTGGCTCGGCGACCCCCGGGCTCTGCCGACGGGGGGGTGGTCGGTCGAATCGGGCCTCGCCTACGCGCTGACCCCCGAGGACCTGCCGACCTCGGCCCAGGTGTTCGCTCCCGCCGGCCCGGGCCCGGCCAGCGAGGTGGCCAAGGCGGTCCGTCTGGCGGTCGCCGGTGGCACCGTGCACCTGGGCCGCCTGCTGGCGCCCGCCGGCGTGCGCTACGTCGTCGTGGTGGATGCCCTGGCGCCGTCCCTCGTGGGGGTGGAACCGGCATCCCTGAGCGCGCCGCCGCCCGCCGGACTCAACGCGGATCTGCTGCACCAAAGCGATCTCCAGGTCGTCCCGGGGGTGCTCGGTGTGCAGGTCTACGAGAACGGGGCGGACATGCCGGTCACGGCCACCCGTGCCGGCGGGCTGCCGGTGCGGGCCTCGGGTTACCCGAGCGCGACGGACGTGGCGGGCTGGCAGTCGGTGCTGAGTGCGCTCTCGAACGGCTCGGCTGCCACGGGCGCAGTGCCGTCGGGCACGCTCTACGCGGGCTACGCCCCGGCCGGCGCCTTCACGCTGAAGGTGGACGGCAAGACGGTGGCGCGACAGCCGGCGTTCGGCTGGGCCGCCCAGTACGCGGTCACGGCCAAGGGCCACGCTGCGCTGTCACTGTCGCAATTCCCCTTGGTCCCCCTCGTCGTCCTCTTGGAGTTGGCGGCCTGGGTGGTGCTGGCGCTCGCCGTCATCGGCAGACCGCGCCGAGAGCGGGAACCCCTGGCTGTTGCTGCGCCCCTCCCGGCCGAGCCCGTGCGCAGCACCGAGACGGTGACGCTGTGACGCCGGCGCACACGAGCCACGAGCGCCGGTGGCGCGTGGCCGCCCTGGTGGTGCTCGTCATCGCCGGCGTCGCCATCGCTGCGGGCGTGCGGGGAACCCCCGCCCCCGTGGGCGCCGCGCCCAGCCCGAGCGCGCTGGTGGGCGCACCCGACGCGGAGTCGACCGCCTGGTACTGCACGGGACAGTCGGCCGCGGGAGGGGTGTCCCCGGGCTTCCTGGTGCTCACCAACACGGCGCCCCGGCCTGTCTCGGCGGCCATCACCTTCGTATCCGACTCGGGTGCCACCGCGCACGCCATCGCCACTGTCCCGCCCCGCGGGGTGGTGGTGCCGGCCATCCCCGCCCTGTCGGGCTCCTGGGAGTCCGAGACGGTCATCACGTCCGGCGGCGGGCTGGCGGTCACCCAGACGGTCAGCGACGCCCTCGGTTGGTCCCAGGCCCCCTGTCAGAGCACCACGTCGGACCAGTGGTACTTCGCCGGTGGTTCCACCGCCGCCGCGAACGAGCTCTACGTCTCCCTCTTCAATCCCACGGCGACGCCGGTGGTGGTCGATCTGAGCTTCGTGACGCCGGCGGGCACGGTCCACCCGATCAATTACCAGGGGATCGTGTTGCCGGCCGGGCAGGTGGCGGTCGAGAACGTGGCCACGGAGGTCCAGGAGATCTCCACCGTCAGCACCATCGTGACGACCCGGACCGGCCGCGTCGTGGCGGCAGAGGTGCAAGAGCTGATCGGTGCCGGCGGGACCACCGGTGGCCTGTCGCTCGTACCGGGTGTGATGACGCCACAATCGCACTGGGTCATTCCGCAGGCGCAGGAGGTCCCGGGGGGGCCTTCGGAGATCGACGTGTTCAACCCCGGATCGACGACCGAATCGGTCACGGTGCGGTTCCGGTTGCCCTCGGGTCCCCTGGCACCGTTGTCGAAGAAAGTCCTGCCCGGCACGACCTGGGCCCTGCCGGCCAGTGCACAGACGCGGATCCCTGACAACCAGACCTATGCCACGGCCATTGACGCCACCGGGGGATCCGGTGTGGTGGTGAGCCGGACGGTGGGCGTGATCGACGGCGCCACTCCACCGCCCCAGGCGGGGATGGCGCTGGCTGTGGACGGCCTCAGCAGTGCCGTCCCGACCCACGAGTGGGTGGTCCCCCCTCCGGGGACCAGCGGCAGTCCTGCGGTGAGCGGCGCGGCCCCCGAGTACCTGGCGCTGTTCAATACCTCGGCGTCCAGCGAGACCTACAGCGCCACGGCCACCACGGCATCGGGGAACAAGGTCGTGGCCGCGGGCACCCTGCAAGCCGGGACGGAGGTGGTGGTACCGGCGTCCACGCTGGCCGTGGCCGGGCTCGACCCCATCGTCGTGCGTGCCTCGGGGCCGCTGGCCGTCAGTGAGGACGTCGGCCCCAGCGCGGGGATCGGCATGGTGTCGATGCCGGGGATCCCGCTGGCGGCCGCCATCGACGCCTGAACGGTCGGGTGACCGGCGCTCTGGCTGAGTACGTCGGGCCGGCTTAGAGGTTGCGTCGCTGGAAGCGCCGCCACAAGGTGCGGCCACCCGCCAGGACGGCCCCCAACAACAGCAGGGCGAAGACCACAGGGCCGGCGAGGCGGATGACGCCCTCGACGCCGGTCAGGAAACCACCGATGCTGGCGTGCCAGGCCCGCACCAGACCGGGCTCGGGCAGGGGGCCCGGTGACGGCGCCGGGGTGTGCTCGCCGATCGTCACGGTCACCCTCGAGTACGACGTCTGGCTCGTCAGCAACTGCTGCTGGCCCTGCAGTTGCTCGATCTGGGATTGCAGGGCGTCGATCTGTTCCTGCACCGCCAGGACGTCACCCACGGTGGTGGCCTGGCCCAGGATGGTGAGGTACTGCTGACGGCTGGCCTGCAGCGCGGTGATGCGGGCCTGCAGGTCGACGTACTGGCCGCTGACGTCGGTGGCCGTGGTCGTGAGGGCAGACGTCTTGCCGAGTGCCTCGGTGCGCTGCAACACCGTTGCGAAGCTCTGCACCGGCACCTGCAGGGTGACGCTGCCCCATGGGCCTCGACCGGTGGCGGCGCCCGACTCGGTCTGCGAGTTGGCCACGAAGCCCCCGTAGGTACCGGCCAGCGCGGTCAACTCGGTGACCGTCCGGCTCAGCCTGCCGTGTCCGACGGTCAGTGTCAGCGAGCCGGTCTGCTCAATCCGGGCGGACTGCCCGACGGCGCCGTTCGGTAGGTCGGGTGTGCCTGCCGCTGCCGCCGGTGCCGCCGGTGCGTCCGCCGCTGCGCCGGTGCTCTTCGTGCCCTGAGCGGACGAAGAGGTGCCGGCGCTGAGCGGGGCGCTGGCGGGCGCGTGGACCGACCCGTTGGAGGAGAAGACCGGTGGTGTCGTCGTCGTCGTGGACGCCGGGGCGGGCCGTATCGCCGGTGCGACCGACGGCGCGGCTGTACGCGTGGGCTGCGCCGGACGGCGCGCCACGGTTCCGACCACGCCGGCCACCACGACGAGGAAGATGATGACGGCGGCGGCCGCGAGCAGCCGGTGGCGGCCGGATACCTGGACCAGTTGACGCAGGCGGCCGTCCGACCCGGGTTCGCCGACCGGTGCACAGGCCGCCTCACCATCATGCGTGCTCTCGACATCGTCCGGTGTGTGCTCGTTGGTGCCGTGCTCCATCGCCCGGGCCACAATGTCGCCGGGGCCGTTGCCGGGCACCTCGAAGGCGGCGCCGGCGACGGCGAAGAGCGAGGTCAGGCGGTCGTCGTCGAGCACGGTCACAGCCCCGCCACCTCGCTCCGAGCTGCGTCCCCGGCGTCGGCCAGGGCGCACAGAGCGGGGTCGGCCGCCAAGCGCCGACGGGCCTCGTGCAGGCGGGACTTCACGGTGCCCGGGCGCCGTCCGATGGCCAGGGCGATGTCGCGCTCGCTCAGGTCGGCGTAGTAGCGCAGGACGACCGGGACGCGCAGGGACAGTGGCAACTGCTGCAATGCGGCCAGCACGGTCTCGGCCACCTCGCCCTGCTCCGCCCTCGTCGCGGGGTCGACCCCGGGCGCCGGGACATGGGCCAGCGGCTCGTCACCGGAGCGTCGGTCGCGGTGGGGGATCTCGCTCCGCAGCTTGGAGTAGCAGGCGTTGACGACCACCCGGTAGAGCCACGGCCGGATGCTCGGGACCGATGAGAGCGAATCGCGGAAGCGCCAGGCCCGCAGATAGGCGTCCTGCACGGCCTCCTCGGCGTCGGCCCGGTTCCCGAGGATCAGGCAGGCGGTGCGGAAGGAGGCCACGTAGCCGTCCTCGAGCCACTCCGCGAGCAGGTCCTCCACCATCCCCCTTCATGACGCTGCCGCACCCGGATCGGTTCGATCCCTCCGTTCCGACCGGGTGAGTCGTGTCTAGCGGGCTACTGGTCCTTCCGGGGCGCCGGCCGCCGGGTTGGCCGGTGGGGGCCAGGGCGGGGGAGCCCACGTCTCGGTGTCGGCCGCATGGCCGGGCACGGCAACCGGACCCTGCCCGGCGGCCGGGGAGCCGTCGGTGACCGGGTGCTGCCCGTGCTCGTGGCCGTTTTCGTGACCGGGAGAGCCGTCCGTGACGGGGTGATGCCCGTTGCCGCTCGCGTTGGCGTTGCCGCCGGCACTGGCACTGGTGCCGGCACCGTTGCCGGCGGACGCGCCGATGGTCGCTCCGTCGAAGTGCGGGACGGACTTGGAGCCCTCGGTGTGCACGGGCGAGCCATGGGCCTCGTCGACCAGGCGGGCCACTTCGGCGCCGTCGATGATCTCGTTGTCGAGCAGCGCCCGGGCGATGGCGTTGAGCCCGCCACGATGCTTGCTCAGCACGTCCATGGCGCGCCCCTCTTCGACGCGCAGGATCCGCTCGACCTCGCCGTCGATGATTTTGGACGTGTCCTCGGAGTAGTCACGCGTGTGCATGAGGTCGTCGCCCAGGAAGACCTGGCCGGCCGATCCCCAGGCCATGGGGCCGATGGCATCGCTCATGCCCCACTCGCGCACCATTTTGCGCGCGAGCTCCGTGTTGCCCACGAGGTCGTTGGCGGCGCCGGTCGACAGGTCGCCGTAGACCAGCAGCTCGGCCACCCGGCCCCCCATGCGCACGCACAGCGAGTCCTCTATGTAGTCGCGGGGGTGGATGTGCCGCTCCTCCATCGGGAGCTGGTGGGTGACGCCGAGGGCCATGCCCGTCGGGAGGATCGTCACCTTGTGGACCGGGTCGGCGTTCTCGAGCACGTAGGCCAGCACCGCGTGGCCACCCTCGTGGTAGGCGATGCGCTCCTTCTCGGCCTCGGAGAGGACCATGGACTCGCGCCGTTGCCCGAGCAGCACGCGGTCCCGGGCCGTCTCGAAGTCGGCCATGGCGATGTCGAGGCTGCCCCGGCGCACGGCGTGCAGAGCGGCTTCGTTGACGAGGTTGGCCAGGTCGGCTCCGCTCATGCCCGGTGTGCCGCGGGCCACCACGCTGAGATCGACGTCATTGGCCATCCGCTTGCCCTTGCAGTGCACGGCCAGAATCGGGAGCCGCTCCTCGAGGTCGGGCAGGGGCACCACGATCTGACGGTCGAAGCGACCCGGCCGCAGCAGGGCCGGGTCCAAAATGTCGGGGCGGTTGGTGGCGGCGATCATGACCACGCCCTCAGAGGTGTCGAAGCCGTCCATCTCGGAGAGCATCTGGTTGAGGGTCTGCTCGCGCTCGTCGTGGCCGCCGCCGAGGCCGGCGCCGCGCTTGCGTCCGATGGAGTCGATCTCGTCCACGAAGACGATGGCCGGCGCCTGCTTGCGGGCGGTCTGGAACAGGTCACGCACCCGGCTGGCCCCGACGCCCACGAACATCTCCATGAAGTCCGAGCCGCTGACCGACATGAAGGGCACACCGGCCTCACCGGCGACGGCGCGGGCGATCAACGTCTTGCCGGTCCCGGGTGGGCCCACCAGCAGCACGCCCTTGGGGATTTTGGCACCGATCTCCTTGAAGCGGGCGGGGGTCTTGAGGAAGTCGACCACCTCGCTGATCTCCTGCTTCACCCCCGTGTAGCCCGCCACGTCCTCGAACGTGGTCGAGGGCCGGTCGCTGCTGAAGGTCTTGGCCTTGGAGCGGCCGATGGACATGATCCCCGACATCTGGCCCCGGGTCTGGCGGCCGATGAAGTAGATGAAGGCGGCGCCGATGGCGATGATGAACAGGTAGGGGAGCAGGGCGGTGAACAGGTTCGACGACGGCGTCGGGAAGCTGACCGCGACCCCGTTGTCCCGCATTTCGGTCACGTCGTTGGGCAGGGACGGGCTCGGGCCCTGGACCGTGTAGGAGGTCCCGTCCTTCAGCTTGCCGGTGATCTCGCCGGTCGAGTTGGAGATCTGCGCCGACGTGACCTGCTTGGACGACACGTCCTGGAGGAACTTGGTGTACGAGACCGACTTGGCGTTGCTGGTCTTGATGGTGCCGACGGCGAGCAGGACGGCCACGATCCCGATGGCCAGGACGCCCCACAGCCAACGCCAGCTCTGGCCGGATGGCTGCCCCTGTTGGGGGCTTCCGTCCCCGCCAGCAGGCGCGTTCTGCTTGCTGGCCGGCTTTTCCGCACGCTGGGCACTCACAGGGTCCATGCTAGGCGCCGTCCCTGCTGAGTGGTGACCGCCCCGTCACTTCGATCCGTGGTGGTCTCGGTGCAGGTGGGGGCGCTGCGGGCACCGGTAACGTCTGGCCGATGACCGATTCCGAGCCCGGCGCGGCGGCTCCCTTCCCAGAGGGCGCTCCGGCTCGCCCGCCCGGGGCCGTCCCGGACGGGTTCGTGCCCCGCGAATGGCTGCAGAAGGCGCCACCGCCACCGCCACCGCCACCGCCGCCCATGCCGCCCTACGACCCCACCTTCACCGTGTTGCCGCCCCCTCCCTCGGTGCTGCCGGCCGGCGACGTGCCCTTCCTCGATACGCCGTGGGTCCCCCCGCAGACCAGGCGCCAGGGCTGGATGTGGCTGCTGTACGCCGTCATCGGCTTCCTCGTCGGCCAGCTCGGGGCGCTGATCTTCGGCTACATCGCCGGCGCCGTCGCCGGGAAGACGGGCGCGCAGATGACGGCCATCGCCTCGGCCTCGGTGCCACCCGAGTGGTATGTCGTGTCCACACTGCTCGGCCTGTGGATCGGCTTCATCGGTGCCCCGTGGCTGGCCAGCCGCACCCAGGGCACACGCCACTTCTTCCGTGACCTCGGCGTGCGCTTCCGGGTCATCGACCTGGTCGGCATCGCCATCGGCGTCGGGGGCCAGATCCTCGTCGCCATCATGTACGCGCCGTTCCAACACGACATCAAGAACTTCAACGGGCCGTCCCAGCGGCTGACCGGCGCGTCGCACGGCGCCGGCTTCGTCGTCATCGCCATCGCCACGGTGCTCCTGGCCCCGGCCATGGAAGAGCTGTTCTTCCGCGGGCTGCTCTTCAAGGCCCTCGTCCGCCTGTTCACGAAGTTGGGGGCAGCCGGCGGCGCCCGGACCGCCGGAGTCGTCCTGGCCGTGATCGTCGACGGGCTGCTCTTCGGCCTGGCCCACGGGGAATGGATACAGCTGGCCGGCCTGGCCACCTTCGGCGCCATCCTGGCCGCGGTCTCGTACCGCACCGGACGCCTGGGCATGAACATGGTCGCCCACGCCAGCTTCAACCTGGTCGCCATCATCGCCATTGCGGCCAACGGGAGCGTCATCATCCACTGAATCATCCACGGGGCGTGCGGTGCGGAGCGCCGCCTGGACGCCCCCTATGGTGGTGGCCCGTGAGCCCCACCGAAAGCCGCATGGACCCCGAAACCCGCATGGACAAGGTCTTCAAGGCATACGACGTGCGCGGCACGGTGCCGGACCAGCTCGACGCCGACATGTGCCGGGCCATCGGTCGCGCCATGGCCCGCTTCGTGGGCACGGACCGAATCCTGGTGGCCCGCGACATGCGCGAGAGCGGCGTCGCGTTGGCGGCCGCCTTCTCCGACGGCGTGCGCGCCGAGGGCGTCGACATCGTCGACCTGGGCATGGCGTCCACCGACTTCTTGTACTTCGCCTCGGGCCACCTCGATTCGCCTGGCGCCATGTTCACGGCCTCGCACAATCCGGCGCAGTACAACGGGCTCAAGCTCTGCCTGTCCGGGGCCAGGCCGATCGGGCGCGACACCGGTCTGGCCGACATTGAGGCCGGCGCCGAAGAACTGCTGGGCCGGCCGTTGCCGCCCCTCACTGGCAGCTGGAGCGAGCAGAACCTGCTCGACGAGTGGGCCGACCACGTCGTGTCCTTCGTCGATGTCGGTTCGTTGCGCCCGCTCAAGGTCGTGGCCGACACCTCCAACGGCATGGGCGGGCTGGTCGTGCCCATCGTGTTCGAGCGGCTCCCTTTCACGGTGGACATCCTGTTCCCCGAGCTCGACGGCAACTTCCCGAACCACCCAGCCGACCCGATCCAGCCCGAGAACCTGGTGGCGCTGAAGGCGGCCGTGCTGGAGCACGAGGCCGACATCGGGCTGGCCTTCGACGGGGACGCCGATCGCGTCTTCCTGGTCGACGAGAAGGCCGAGCCCGTCTCGGGCTCGCTGACGACGGCGCTGGTGGCCGCCTCCATGCTGACCAAGCACCCGGGCGAGACGATCCTCTACAACCTCATCTGCTCACACGTGGTGCCCGAGGTCGTGACCGAAATGGGCGGCCGTCCCATCCGGACGCAGGTCGGCCACTCCATCATCAAGCAGGTGATGGCGGAGACCGGGGCCGTTTTCGGCGGGGAGCATTCCGGCCACTACTACTACCGCGACAATTTCAGGGCCGACTCGGGCATCATCACCGCACTACTGGTTCTGGAGTTGCTGTCCCAGAGCGGGAAGCCGCTCTCCGAAATGCTCCAGCCGTACCAGCGCTATGCGGACTCAGGGGAGATCAACACCACCGTGACCAGCCCGGCCGCCACGGTGGCCGCCATCGCCGAGCACGAGCGCAAGGCCGGCGCGTCGGTCGACATGCTCGACGGGCTGACCGTCGAGCACGGCGACTGGTGGTACAACGTCCGCCCCTCCAATACCGAGCCGTTGCTCCGCCTCAACGTGGAAGCGAAGACAGCCGAGCGCTGTGCCGCGCACGTGGCCGAGGTGCAGCAGCTCATCGCCACCAACGCCGGCCTCGCAGCCGGCCCGAACTGAGGAGCTCCCGATGAGCCTCGACCCCCTCCTGCTCGACGTCTTGGCCTGCCCCGAGGACAAAGGGCCACTGCTGTGGTTCGAGGACGAAGAGATCCTCTACAACCCGCGGCTGCACAGGAGTTACGCCGTACTGGACGGCGTGCCCGTGCTCCTGATCGACGACGCCGCCGCGGTCGGGGATTCCGAGCACGAACGCCTGATGGCGAAGGCCGAGACCAACCAGGTGCGGGCCACCGGTCCGACATCGGGGTGAACAGTCCCGCGCCTCTCGACACACTCGGGATGTGGGAGGCCGCAGCCGCCCTGCCCGAGCAGCTGTCCGGGGCGCGACGGGTGGCCGATGACGCATTTGCCGGGCTGGCTCCCGGCGGTGGGGCCGGGTCCGGGGCCGGGCCAGTGCGCAACGTGGCCGCCTTCGGGTTGGGCACTGGCGGCATGGCCTGTGCCGCGGCGGCCGCCCTGGCCGCACCCGACCTGAGCGTTCCCTTCTGGGTGGGCCAGGGCTCCGTGCTGCCGGCCTTCGTCAATCCGTCCACGCTGGTCCTTGTCGTCTCGTCGTCGGGTGGCACCGAAGAAACGCTGACGGCCGCCGAGATGGCGATCGAGCGCGGCGCCCGCGTGGTGGCCGTGGGGGGCGAGGCCGGTGGAGCGCTGGCCGGGCTGGCCGCCGCCGCCGGTCTGCCCTGGTGCCCGGTGACGCCGGGCGGAAGCTCCGCCCGCGCCGCGCTGGCGGCGACCACGGTGCCGCTGCTGGTCGCGCTGGCCCGCTCCGGGTTGCGACCGGACGGCGCGGCGGCGATCGACGCCGCAGCCGCCGTTCTGGCCCGACGGCGCGACGCCCTGCTGGTCCCGGGTGGACTTCCCGCCGAAGTGGCGCGCCGGCTCGGCCGCACCATTCCACTTGTCTACGGGTCGACCGGCGCGCCCGCGGTGGCGGCGCTCTGGTGGAAGACCCAGGTGAACCTCAATGCCAAGGCGCCTGCGTTCGCGGCCACGCTGCCCGAACTGACGCACGACGAGCTGGCCGGCTGGGGCCAGGGTGGTGACGTGACGCGTCAGACGATGTCGCTGGTGCTCCTGCGCCATGCCGGTGAGGCGCCGCGCACCGCCGAACAGTTCGAGGCGGTGCGGGCCGCCACCGATGAAGTCATGGCAGACGTGCTCGAGGTGCGGGGCGAGGGCGACGACGAGCTGACGCGCTTCTTCGACCTGGCACTTCTGGGTTCCCTCGTCTCGCTGCACTTGGCCGCCCACGAGGGCGTGGACCCCGGCCCGGTCCCCGCCGTCGACGAGGCGCAGGCCGGCACGCTCGCCCCCTAGAGGTTTCTGCGCCTGTCTCGAGGGGACTAGTTGAGCCGCTCGACGATCATCGCCATGCCCTGGCCCCCACCGACGCACATGGACTCGAGGCCGAACGTCTTGCCGGTGTCCTCCAGCGCGTTGAGCAGCGTGGTCATGATGCGGGCGCCGGTCTGGCCAAACGGATGGCCCAGCGCGATGGCACCGCCCTTGACGTTGAGCTTGTCCCAGCTGATGCCGAGGTGCTTGGCGGAGGGGATCACCTGAGCGGCGAAGGCCTCGTTGATCTCCACCAGGTCGATGTCGTCCATTGTCATGTTGGCCCGGGCCAGGACCTGGCGGCAGGCGTCAACGGGGCCGAGGCCCATGATCTCGGGGTTGAGGCCCGTCACGCCGCTGGCCACAATGCGGGCCAAGGGGGTGATGCCGAGCGCCTTGGCCTTCGTGTCGCTCATGACGATGACGGCGGCGGCACCGTCGTTGAGGGGGCAGGCGTTGCCGGCTGTGATGGTCCCACCCTCGCGGAACACCGGCTTGAGGTTGGACAGCCCTTCGAGCGTCGTGCCGGCACGCGGCCCGTCGTCCTTGGTGACGACGGTCCCGTCGGCCAGGGTCACGGGGATGATCTCGCGCTCGAAGAACCCGTTCTGCTGTGACTCGACGGCGCGGGTCTGCGAGAGCAGCGCGAATTCGTCCATCTCCTGCCGGGTGACCTTCTCGTACTCGGCCACGTTCTCCGCCGTCTGGCCCATTGCGATGTAGACATCGGGGAGGCCGGCCGGCGGGCTCCACGGCTCGGTCACTGCAGGCGCGCGGACCTTGGTCCGCTCTTCGGCTGCGGCGAACGCGGTGTTGTGCGGGCCGGTGTCCGACGCGCCGTGCGCGTAGCGGCTGACCGTCTCGACGCCGGCGGCGATGAAGACATCGCCCTCGCCGGCGCGGATGGCATGGGCCGCCATGCGGATGGTCTGCAGCGAGGAGGAGCAGTAGCGGTTCACCGTCACGCCGGGCACGTTGTCGAGCCCGGCCAGGAGGGCGGCCACGCGGGCGACGTTGTAGCCCGCCTCGCCTGCCGGCTGCCCACAGCCGAGGAGCACGTCCTCCACCTCGGCCGGGTTCAGCTGCGGCACCTGCTCCAGCACGGAGCGGAGGACCAGCGCGCTCAGGTCGTCGGGCCGGCACTCGACGAGCGAGCCTTTGTTGGCCCGTCCGATCGGGGTGCGACCGGTGGCGACAATGACGGCTTCAGGCATGGTGATAGCTCCTCGGGTTTCGATTCGGGACTCGATCCGTGCCCGGGGAACCCGCCCGGGGCGGATTGCAGGTTACTCGCCGGTAGCGAAGGGCTCTTCTGCCCCATTGGCCGGTCGAGCGGGGCGGACTGTAACGTGTTCTAACGCGCCGGGCCCTGATGGCCCGGCTGGCGACGACATGGCGCTGACGTGGGCGGATGCAGCCCCGCCACCCGGGAGGGACCTGATGGAAATTGCCTTGACCGAGGAGCAGCAGGCTCTCAAGAGCGAGCTGCGTGCCTACTACCAGAATCTTTTGACCCCTGAGCTCGAGGAAGAGCTCTCGCACGCGAGCGGTATCGGCCCCACGGTGCGCAAGGTGGTCAAGCAGATGGCCAGCGACGGCTGGCTCGGCATCGGCTGGCCCACCGAATGGGGTGGGCAGGGCCGTTCGGCCATTGAACAGTTCATCTTCTTCGACGAGTCGATGCGCAGCGGCGCTCCGGTGCCGATGCTGACGATCAACACGGTGGGCCCGACCATCATGAACTTCGGCACGCAGGAGCAGAAGGAGTTCTTCCTCCCCAAGATCCTGGCCGGAGAGATCCACTTCTGTATCGGCTACACCGAGCCGAACTCGGGCACCGACCTGGCCTCGCTCACCACGCGGGCCGTGCGTGACGGTGACGAGTACGTGATCAACGGCGCCAAGATCTACACCAGCCTGGCGGGTGACGCCGACTACATCTGGCTGGCCACCCGCACCGATCCGAATGTGGCCAAGCACAAGGGCATCTCCATGTTCCTGGTCCCCATGGACACCCCCGGCATCCGGGTGGTCCCGATGAAGCTGCTCGGAGACCACAACATCAACTACACCTTCTACGAGGACGTGCGCGTGCCGGCCAGCGCGTTGGTGGGTGGCGAGAACCAGGGCTGGAACCTCATCACCAACCAGCTCAACCACGAGCGGGTCACCCTCTGCTCACCCGGGATCATCGAGCGCATCCTGACCGACGTGCGGGCCTGGGCGCAGAGCACGAAACTGCCCGACGGTCGACGCGTCATCGACCAGGAATGGGTGCAGGAGCACCTGGCCCGGGTGCACGCCGAGCTCGAGTTCCTGCGCCTCATCAACTGGAAGGTGGCGTGGCAGGCGACACAGGGCAGCCTCGATGTCGCCGACGCCTCGTCGATCAAGGTGTTCGGCACCGAGTTCTACCTGCGGGCCTTCCGCTCGCTGATGGAGATCATCGGCCAGGCCGGCTATCTGACGCGCGGGTCACCTGCCGCAGTGGTTGCCGGTCGTCTGGAGATGTACGCCCGCTCCATGATCATCCTCACCTTCGGGGGCGGTACCAACGAGATTCAGCGGGACCTCATCGCAATCTTCGGCCTCGGCATGCCGCGGTCGTTGCGCTGAGTAGCCCGCAGAGAGCCAGGAGATCCCATGGACTTCAGTTACAGCGAAGAGCAGGAGGCCGTCCGCCAGTTGGCCGGGCAGATCTTCGGCGACCGGTCGACCCATGACCGGTTGAAGGAGATTGAGGCCACGGCCGGCGATGACGGGCCATTCGACCGCGAGCTCTGGAAGGAGTTGGCCGGCGCCGGCCTGCTCGGCATCCACCTGGGCGAGGACGTCGGGGGCGCCGGGCTCGACTTCGTGGCGGCCTGCCTGGTCATTGAGGCGGCGGGCCGGACGGCGGCCTACGTCCCGGTCGTCGAGACGATGGCCTACGGCGCGCTGCCGATCGACCGCTTCGGGACCGATGCGCAGCGCAAGACCTGGCTCACCGGCGTGGCCGGCGGCGAGACGATCCTCACCGCCGCCATGGCCGAATTGGTCGGCGAGGTGATTCTGCCCGGCGGGACCGAGCCCGTCACCACGGCGACCGCCCAGGACGATGGCTCCTGGGTGCTCTCGGGTACCAAGGCCTGCGTGCCGGCGGCCCTGGTGGCCGACGCCATCCTGGTGCCGGCCACCTGCCGGGCCGCCGACGGGTCCAGCACCGGGCCCGGCGTCTTCATTGTCGAGCGGGGCGCTGACGGCGTCACACTCACGCGGCAGACGACGACGACCGGGAGGCCCGAGGCGATCGTGGAGCTCGACGGTGTGATCGTCGGTGTCGACCGGCTGGTGGGCGAGGGCGCCGACGGCGCGGCGGTGATTGAGTGCATCACCGAGTTCGCCACGGCGGCGCTGTGCGTCGAGGAAGCAGGCGTCTGCGCCACGGCCTTGGAGCTCACCGCCGAGTACACCAAGACGCGGGTGCAGTTCGAGAAGCCCATCGCCACCTTCCAGGCGGTCGGGCAGCGCGCCGCCGACGCCTACGTGGACACCGAAGCCATCCGCCTCACCGCCTGGCAGGCGGCGGCGCGGCTGGCCGCAGGCCTGCCCGCGTCGTCCGAGGTGGCAATCGCCAAGTACTGGGCCGCCGAGGGCGGCCAGCGCGTGGTGCACGCGGCGTCGCACCTGCACGGGGGCGTCGGCGTCGACCGCGATTACCCGCTGCACCGCTTCTTCCTCCTGACGGAGCAGATTGAGCTCACGCTCGGCGGGGCGAACGAGAGTCTGCGCCGGCTGGGGCGGATCCTGGCGGACGAGCCGGTCTGATCCAACCGGCGCCCGGCCGCTCAGGCCGGGGCGCTGGGCGGAACCGGGTTCGAGAGCCCGAGCCCGTAGCCGGCCAGGAACACGCCTGCTTCCTTGTGGCGGGGGTACGCCCCGGCGAGCTTGTGAAAGGCGGGGGAGTGGTCGGGATGGGTCAGGTGCGCCACTTCGTGCACCAGGACCGAGTCGAGCACCCACTCGGGCACGACGCGCAGGCGGTGCGACAGGCGGATGTCGCCGGAGTAGTAGGAACACGAGCCCCAGCGCGCCGTCTGGTTGGTGACCCACCGTACGGATGCCGGGCGAGCCCCGACGAGGTAGCGGTCGCTCAACTCGATGGCACGGGCGAGGAGGCCGTCGTCAGTGAGGCCCGACTGCAAACGGTGGCGCGTGAGGAGTCGCTCCACCAACCAGTCGATCGTCTTCTGGCGGCTCTCCACGTCGAGGTGCGCCGGCAGCGAAACGACGATGCGGCCGCCGACCCACTTGGCCTCCGACGTCTTCTTGCGACGCTTGCTGATGCGGACCTCGACGTCGGGTGCCGCCGGAGAGGCACTGCTGTCCGGGAACGGCTCCGGCTGCAGCACAGGCTCTTCCCGCGCCGCGGGCTCCACTGCCGCAATGGCGGGAGGCGGAGCCTCCGGCGACAGCCCGGCAGCGGGCGGGGGTTCGGGCTCGAAGAGGTCGGCGACGTCGAAGAGAGTCACGTCGGGCATTGTGGCCGACGCGTGTGACCGCGTCAGGTATCCCTGGTCAGCGCCGTGCACCGAGTGCTCTTGGGCTGGTTTGACCGTGGATAGAAGCTTGCAGCGCACGAAGTCTTCATTGCATGGCCATTTCAGCGCTGGAAAACTCTCAGTCATCGACAGCAGAGAAAAGGTGGTCGGCGTGACGGATCTCACTGGTGGGGATATTCCGGGTGGCCAAGCACCGGAGGTGGCGTCGGCCAATCTGACGGAGGCATGGACCGCGCTGGCATCCAACGGCGCAGTCGTGTTCAGTCGATCTCAGCGAGAGTACGCGGTCTATGACGGCCAACGTACGTTCGGTCGCTGGCCGCTCACCGAAGAGGGGCACCGTGACGCCGTAGAGGCATATGAAGCCCATGCGCAGTCGATGGCACATGGATTGGCCTACCAGGCGACGGGCTACCAGGACCCAGGGCGCCTGGGACTCCCCACCGATCCCATCATGAAATCCGTGACCTACGCGTCGCCGATGAGCTTTGTGGGCAGTACACGGCGGATACTGGCGTGGTCGACGAAGACAGAAAGCCGCAGCGGCGGAACGGCGGTCCTCGTGTGGACGGCGGTGATCCTGGCTTTGCTTCTCATGTGGTCGATAGTGGCGGTTTGGTATGTCGTCATTTTTGGATTCTTCGGCATCTTCGTGATCCCGTATCGCCTGGTTCGTCGAAGCCAGAGAAAGAATCTGCATGTGCAGAAGACGACACTGGCGACGCAGCAGGCGATGCTGCAGCAGATGACCCTTCAGCAGGAGCAGATGTTGAGGCAGCAACAACGACCCAACGGATCAGTGCCGGCTCAGGCGCTTGCAGCGCAGGCGCCGCCTCCTGCGATGCCCGCTCCTCCGGGGTGATGCACGTCGAGCCCGCGTCCCTGCTGGTCAGCATCCCTGCATCGGGGAGTGCAGGGTGCCTACGATCTGGGCGCCCGTCAGCGGGATCGGGCAGAACGGGAGGTCTCACATGTCTGCGCTCATGCTTGGCACCAATGGTGGTTTGGTCGGAATCCTTGTTGTCATCTACATCGTGGTCATCGTCTTCGAGATCGCCGCGCTGTGGAAGGTGTTCGTCAAGGCCGGCCAGCCCGGCTGGGCGGCCATCATCCCGATCTACAACCTCTACATCCTGTTGAAGATCATCGGTCGCCCGGGGTGGTGGATCTTTCTCTTCCTGCTCGGGATCATTCCCTTCATCGGCTGGATCGCCGTGGTGGTCCTCAGCATCATCATCGCCGTCGACCTGGCGAAGTCGTTCGCCAAGAGCACAGGATTCGTCGTCGGCCTGGTCCTCTTGAACTTCATCTTCATCCCGATCCTGGGCTTCGGTGAATCCCGCTACGTCGGGCCGGCCGCGTCGAACCCCAGGGCGATGTAGCTCCACCCGGCGGCGCAACGGCGCCCGCCGGGCAGCATCAGCTGAGCGGCATCAACCGAGCGGTATCAGCCGAGCACCAGTTCGGCCATGGTGCGCAACGTGGCGATGTCGCCGTTGATGAGCATGGTGGTGGCGCGCGACTCGCGCCACGCCTCCAGGTCGTCGCGGATCTTTTCCTTCGGACCCACCAGTGCGATCTCCTCCACCAACGAGGTGGGGACGGCAGCGGCGGCGTCGTCCTTGCGGCCGTCGAGGTAGGCGTCCTGAATTTTGGTGGCGGCCTCCTCGTAGCCCATGCGGGCGAAGACGTCGAAGTGAAAGTTCATCTCCTTGGCACCCATGCCCCCGATGTAGAGGGCGAGGTAGGGGCGGAACCCGTCGGCGGCGGCCTCGGTGTCGTCGCTGAGCACGGTGGGGGCGAAGGCCAGCACCTCGAAGTCCTCCGCGCTGCGGCGTGCCCCGGGCCGGGCGAAGCCCTCGTCGAGCGACGCCTCGAAGGAGGACATGGCCCGCGGGGAGAAGAAGATGGGGAACCAGCCGTCGGCGATTTCCGCCGCCAGCGCGACGTTCTTGGGGCCCTCTGCTCCCAGAATGATCGGAATGTCCGCCCGCAGCGGGTGCACGATCGACTTCAAGGGCTTGCCCAGGCCCGTGCCCCCCGGATAGGGCAGTGGGTAATGGGGTCCGTCGTTGGTCACCGGCTTCTCGCGGGCCAGCACCTGGCGCACAATGTCGACGTACTCGCGGGTGCGGGCCAGGGGGGCGGGGAAGGGCTGGCCGTACCAGCCCTCGACGACCTGGGGCCCCGAGACGCCCAGGCCGAGGACGAAGCGCCCGCCCGAGAGGTGATCCAGGGTCTGGGCCGCCATCGCCATCGCCGTCGGGGTGCGCGCCGACAGTTGGCACAGCGACGTGCCCAGACGCACCCGTTCCGTCTGCGACCCCCACCAGGCGAGCGGGGTCAGTGCGTCGGAACCGTAGGACTCCGCCGTCCAGACGGAGTCGTAGCCGAGGCGGTCGGCTTCCAGCACGAGCTCGACGGCGTTGGGGGGCGGTCCCGCGCCCCAGTACCCCATCTGCAGGCCGATCTTCATCGTCTTCACGTGTGGCTCCTCTCGGCTTCCTGACGCGCCCTGGACTCGGTCAAACCTTGGCGATGCAGACCTTGGCGAATCAGACCTTGGCGACGATCTCCTCGGCGAACCAGTGGACGGGGCCCATGCGAGCGGCGAGCGCCTCGTCTTCGGGAGTCCCCGGGGGGACGGTGACGAACATCCAGGGCGCGCACACGAAGTCGGTGACCCCGGCGTCGGCGAAGCGCCGGTAGAGGTCGACGCTCGGCCGTTCGTTGAGCGACAGGTAGATGGTGAAGTTGTCCTTGTCCCGCCCGGCCTTGTCCAGCGCGTCGTGCAGCTCGGCGAGGTGGATCCAGGCCTCCTCTTCGCTGTAGGCGCCCGCAGCGATCCAGCCGTCGCAGAGCTCGGCCGTTCGCCGGAGCGCCACGGGGGAGTGGCCACCGCAGATGAACGGCACCGGCTCGGACGGAGCGGGCTCCATCTGGCATTCGGGCACGTCGTAGAAGTCGCCGTGAAACTCGACCCAGCCGCCGCTCCAGAGCGCGCGTAGGGCCACGATCATTTCGTCGAGTCGCTTGCCGCGGGTGGCGAAGTCCTGTCCGGTCAGGTCGAACTCCTCCTTGCTCCACCCCACGCCGATGCCGAGGCGCAGCCGGTTGTCCGACAGCACCGCGGTCGTCCCGACGCTCTTGGCCACCGTCATCAGGTCGCGCAGCGGGGCGATGTAGATGCCGGTGGTGAAGAGCAGGTTCTCGGTGGCGCCAGCGCAGGCGGCAATCACGGCCATGGGATCGGGCCAGGCCGTGTGGTCCTCCCAGCCGGGTGCCCCGTCCTCGGCCTTCGAGTAGGTGTAGCGCGAGGTGCGCTGGCGCGGATTGAACAGGTGGTCGGAGACGTACATGCCGCCGTACCCGAGGCCGTCGCAGGCCTTGGCCAACGGGAGGATCTGGCTCGTCGGCAGGAAGGCGACTGCCTGATGGAATCGGACTTCGCGATCAGCCATGACGGGCCTCAGCGGGCCCGGTCGGGCAGCGGCGTGCCCCCGACGGGCGCCGTCGGTGCGAAGGCGATCGGAATGTGCTTCGTACCGTTGATGAAGTTCGACTGCAGACGTTGCACCTCACCGTCGAGCCGCATGTCGGGGATGCGATCGAGGAGCCGGTCGAACATCACCATGATCTCCATGCGGGCCAGGTTGGCCCCCAGGCAGAAGTGCGGCCCGCCCCCGCCGAAGGCGATGTGGTTGTTGGGGGAGCGGGTGACGTCGAACACGTCGGGATTCTCGAACGCCGCCTCGTCGCGGTTGGCCGAGGTGTGCCAGAAGACGACCTTGTCGCCCTCCTTGATCTCCTGCCCGTGCAACTCCATGTCGCCCGTGGCCGTGCGGCGGAAGTGCATGACCGGTGTCACGTAGCGCAGCATCTCCTCGACAGCGCCCGGCAGGAGCGAGCGGTCCCGGCGGAGCAGCTCCCACTGGTCCGGGTGATCGAAGAAGGCCGTCATGGCGCCCGACATGAGATTCCGGGTCGTCTCGTTCCCGGCCACAATGAGGAGGAGGAAGAAGAGGTCGAGCTCCAGTTCGTTCAGCTTCTCGCCCTCGACCTCGGCGTTGAGGAGCACCGAGACGAGATCCTCTTTGGGCTGGAGCCGGCGGGCCGTGGCCAGCTCCTCGGCGTAGGCGTAGACCTGCATGGCCGATTCGCCGGGGTCGGCGCCCGGGATCTGATACTCGGGGTCCTCGGCCCCGATCATGCGGTTCGACCAGTCGAAGACCATGCGCCGATCCTCCTGGGGCACACCAAGCAGCTCGGCGATCACCAGGAGCGGCAGCTCGGCGGAGATCTCCTCGACGAAGTCGGCCGTGCCGCGCTCGCACACGGCGTCGATGATGCCGTCGGCATACCCGACGATCTGCTGCTCCAGGTCGCGCACCATTTTGGGCGTGAAGCCCTTGTTGACCAGGCGGCGGTAGCGCGTGTGCATGGTCGGGTCCATGTTGACCATCATCAGCTGCTGCTGGGCCAGCTGGTCGTCGTCCATGTCGGGGAAGAGGGAGCCGCGCCGGGCCGACGAGAAGTGCTCCCAGTCCCGGTTGACCTGGACGCAGTCGTCGTAGCGGGTGATGGCCCAGAAGCCGCCCCGCGGTGCCCCTTCTTGGGGATGCCAGAAGGCGGGCGCTTCCCGTCGGAGCTCGGCGAACCACTCGTAGGGCACTCCGGCCACGAAGTTCCGCCCGTCGATGAGGTCGATCTCCTCGAGGCTCAAGGCCCCCCCTTTCGTGCACCCCGGCAGCTGCCCCCGTCGCCCGGTGCCTGCCCTTTCGAGGCAATTTCTAGAACGTGTGTCAGTGATCATAGGCACGTGTGCGTGTGGGAATTCCCTATCCGGGTATGTTCGCCGGGCGGCCGTCGGAGTTCCCGACCCGGCCGAGCGAACCGAGGATGGCGTCGTTGACTTATTGCCTGGCCTTGCGGCTCCACGAGGGCATGCTCTTCCTGGCCGACACCCGGACGAACGCGGGCGTCGACAACGTGGGCACCTACCGCAAAATGCACGTGCTCCAACCGGCCGAGGATCGCCTCTTCGTGATTGAGTCTGCCGGGAGCCTGGCCACGACGCAGGAAGTCCTCGACCGTATGGCCCGGGACCTCGAGGCGGGGGACGCCACAGAGAACCTGGCCACGGTCGGGCACCTGTTCGAGGCGGCGTTGTATCTCGGCCGGGTGAGCCGCGAGGTGGCGAACGAGCACAAGGAAGCGCTGGGCCAGGTGGGGGCCGACGGCACGGCGACGTTCATTTTGGGGGGCCACGTCGGCGACGAGGAGCCCGACATCCTCCTCGTCTATCCCGAGGGCAACTACATCCGGGTCTCCGACGACCGCCCCTTCCTGCAGATCGGCGAGAGCAAGTACGGCAAGTTCATGTTGGAGCTGGCCGTGGAGGCGCACGTCGACCTGGTGACGGCGGCCAAAATAGCGCTGGGTTCCATGCTGAGTACGGCCGCCGCCAATCTCTCCGTCGGGCCTCCCTACGACATCGGCTTCTATTTCAACGAGTCGCGCACCCTCAGCCAGTTCCGCATCGACAGCGACTCCCCATTGCTCGAGAGGTTGCGCAAGGTGTGGGAACGCCATCTCCTCGCCGGCATCGCCAAGCTGCCGGCGATCACGCAGGGCGACCTGATTGAGGTCGAGGACTCGACCGCATAGGTCCGACCGCCTTGGCCCGCAGACGGCCTTGGCCCGCAGACGAAGAGGGAGCGGCATGGACGAGGACAACGCTCCGGGAGGAGACGACCCGGCCGGGGATCAGGCCGGTGATCCGGCGACCGAATGGATCTCGACCGGGAGCCTCCCGTCCGACGAGGACATCCGGTCGATCGTCGAGGCCGGTTACGAGCGCTTCCGGCACGAGGACGAGGGCCGCGTGGCCGACTACATCCCCGCCCTGGCCGAGGCCTCTCCCGACACTTTCGGCGTCTGCGTGGCCGGCGTGCACGGCCGGATCTTCGCCATCGGCGACGCCGAGCAGGAGTTCACCATCCAGAGCATCTCCAAGCTGTTCGTCTTCGCCCTGGTGTGCGACGTGCTCGGCCCAGCCGAGGCTCGTCGCAAGCTCGGGGTCAACAGCACCGGATTGCCCTTCGACTCGGTCATGGGCGTCGAGCTCAACGAGGACCGCACCATGAACCCGATGGTCAACGCAGGCGCCCTCGCCACCACGAGCCTCGTGCCGGGAGACACCGCGGCGGAGAAGTTCGAACACATTGTGGCGGCGCTCTCGGTGTTCGCCGGCCGTCCGCTCCAGTTGGACGAAGCGGTGTACGAGTCCGAGACGGCGAGCAACGACCGCAACCGCGGCATCGCTCATCTCTTGAACGGCTACGGCCGCATGTACTGCGATCCCGACGTGGTCACCGATATCTACACGCGGCAGTGCTCGTTGCGCGTCTCGGCGCGTGACCTCGCCATCATGGGTGCCACGCTGGCCGACGGTGGGGTGAATCCGCTCACCGGGGTCCGCGCCGTGGCCGCGGGGACCTGCAAGCGGGTGTTGCCCGTTCTGGCCACAGCGGGCCTCTACGAGCGCTCGGGCGACTGGCTCTACGACGTCGGACTGCCCGGGAAGAGCGGGGTCAGCGGGGGATTGGTCACCGTGTCGCCGGGCAAGGGTGGCGTCGGCACGTACTCGCCGCCGCTCGACGAGGCGGGCAACAGCGTGCGGGGCCGGCACATGACGGCGTACCTGTCCGAGCGGTTGGGGTTGAACCTGTTCTCCTCCTCGGCTCGTCGCGAGGGCCCGGGAGCGCAGGGGGGTTGACATCCATAGTTAACAAGTAAATACTTGTACAAGTGATTACTTGTAAATGTCCCGAAAGGATGCCCGCCATGACCACCACCGCCCACCACACCGAGACCAGCGAGGACTTCGAGAGCACGCTGTCCTCGACCGCTTCGCCCGGGGCCGTGCTGGCCGCGTTGCGGTCGGCCGAGGCGATTTCTTCCTGGTGGTGCCCGGCCACGGGCTCAGCCGACCAGGGGGGCACTCTCGAAATGGCCTCCCGCTCGGGCAGCACCTTTCTCGACCTGCGCGTCGAGCCGTCCGAGGAGGGACGCGTGGTGTGGTCGGTGCTCCAGGCGCCGCTCACGCCCGAATGGGTCGGCACGACCATCGTCTTCGAGGTGGAGGGAGCCGGCGACGGTGCCACCCTCCGCTTCCGCCACCGCGGGCTCACGGCGCAGTGTGACTGCTTCGACATGTGTCAGGAGGGCTGGACCAATGCCCTGGACCGCCTGGTCGGTTTCGCCGAGACGGGCCAGATGGCCTACGCCAGGGACAGCTTCCACTCCACCATGCACATCGCGGCCCCACCCGAGGTGGTGCTCGCCGCATTGTCGAGCACCGAGGCTGTGACGTCGTGGTGGGGCCCGGCCACGGGCTCGGCCGGCGTGGGAGGCACCCTGGTCGTCTCGTTCCTGGGCGGGCGCCAGCGCATCGTCATGGAGGTAGAGCCGGGGTTCGAGAATCGGGTCACGTGGTCGGTGAAAGAGTGCCCACTGACGCCCGATTGGATCGGCACGACCATCTTCTTCGACGTGGCGGAAGCCGATGACGGAGCGATGCTGTACTTCCGCCACCAGGGCCTGACCCCCGAGCTCGAGTGCTTCGACATGTGCCACGAAGGCTGGACGCACTACCTCGCCAGCCTGGTCTCCTACGTCGAGACCGGCGAGGGACGGCCCAGCCGGCACGAAGGCTCGTGACCGACGCAGCCGCCCCGGGATCGCACCTGCAACCCGCACCGGGAAGAATGGCGGCCTGATGCCAGCGGCCCAGGAGATCGAGCGCCCCGCGGGAACCGACACGGTCCTGCGGGCGCTCGCCGATCCGCACCGGCGCGACATCATCCGGCTGATCCAAGACACCGAGCTGGCAGCCGGGCAGATTGCGGCCAACTTCACGCTCACCCAGCAGGCGGTCAGCCAACACCTGGCGGTGCTCAGGAAGGCCGGCCTGTTGGAGGAGCGCCGTGCCGGCACCCGTCGGCTGTACCGGTTCCATTCCGACGCGCTGGTCCCGGTGCGCGATCTGCTCGACGAGTTCTGGCCGGACGCGCTGGAGCGGCTCAAGCGCGCCGTCGAGCGAGACCACCCGAAGGAGAAGGCACAAGGCGCATGACCGATCCCGTCACCGCCAGCGTGCGTATCGCGGCGCCGCCCGACGTCGTCTTCCCCTACTTCACGGACCCCGCGTTGGCGGTCAAGTGGATCGCCGACGCGGCGTATCTCGACGCCCGCCCCGGCGGCACCTTCTCGCTCGATGTGCGCGGCAATCCGGCGCGCGGCGAGTACGTCGAGGTCGACCCGCCGCACCGCGTGGTCTTCACCTGGGGCATTGAGGGGCGGGGAGACTTCCCTCCGGGCAGCAGCACCGTCGAGGTCGTCCTGCGGGCGGACGGAGCGGACGCCGCCGAGACCGTCGTCACCCTGACGCACCGGGACCTGCCGACCGAGGACTACCGACGTTCGCACCAGAAGGGCTGGGGCGAGCTCCTCGGCATCCTGGCCGGCGTCGCCGGCTCGACTCTCCCGGACTGAGGGGTCGGCCCGCCGCGCCGGCTCGGGGCGGCTCGGGGCGGCGTCCGGACCGTCGCCGCCGGACGCAGCGCGGACCGTGACCCGAAACGAGAACGTGTTACAGTTTTTGGACCGCGGCCTTGACCTGGCAGGGACCGCTGAGTGCACGCGAGGCTGCCCCAACATGAACCTCGAAGAGAGTCCCGAACAGCAACAACTGCGTGCGGAGCTGCGGCGGTACTACGCCGATCTCCTCACCGACGAGGTGCGCGCCGGCCTGGCCGAAGGCGGCGAGGGCGGCGAGGCCTGGAGAGAAGTGGTGCGCCAGATCGGCAAGGACGGCTGGCTCGGCATCGGATGGCCCAAGGAGTTCGGCGGGCAGGGAAGGCCGGCGACGGACCAGTTCATCTTCTTCGACGAGACGCGGACCGCCGGTGCGCCGTTCCCCTTCGTCACCATCAACACCGTGGGCCCGACCTTCATGCAGTTCGGCACCGACGAGCAGAAATCGTTCTTCCTCCCGCAGATCCTCGCCGGCGAGGTGAACTTCGCCATCGGGTACACCGAGCCTGAGGCGGGGACCGACCTAGCCTCGTTGCGCACGCGTGCCGTGCGCGATGGCGACGAGTACGTCATCAACGGAGCCAAGATCTTCACCAGCGGGGCCGACCAGGCCGATTACGTGTGGCTGGCCTGCCGCACCGATCCCGACGTCCCCAAGCACAAGGGCATCTCCATCCTGTGCGTGCCCACGACCGCACCGGGATTCGAGTGGTCGATCATCCACACCGTCGGCGGACTGACCACGACCCAGACGTTCTACGACAACGTGCGTGTGCCGGTGGCCAACCGCGTGGGGGACGAGAACGAGGGCTGGCGCATGCTCACCACCCAGCTCAACCACGAGCGGGTGGGATTGGCCGCGTGGAGCGGTCTGGCGCTTTCGCTCTACCAGGACATCGTGGACTGGGCGGCGGCGCAGGCGACGGACGACGGCAAGACGTTGATCGAACAGCCCTGGGTGCAGATGGATCTGGCCAAATGCCACGCCGAGCTCCAAGCCATGTGGCTGCTCAACTGGCGCATGGCCGTGCACGTGGCCGACGGCGAGCTGACCGGCGCCGAGTCGTCGTCCATCAAGGTGTTCGGGACCGAGCGGATCGTCGAGGTCACCCGGTTGCTGCTGGGCGTGGTGGGGGCGGCCGGCTACCTCGTGCCGGGCTCGCCCGGCGCCGTGCTGCGGGGCCGGCTCGAGGCCACAGGGCGCCAGGCGCAGATCAACACCTTCGGGGGCGGCGTCAACGAGGTGCAGCGTGAAATCGTGGCCACCGCCGGACTGGGCATGACCCGGGGGGCGCGTTGAGCGCGGCGGCGGCCGAGCGCTTCGAGGAGCTGACGCCGTTCCCGGACCACAGCGCCGACCTGGCCCCGCTGGTCG
>Ga0302202_10000815_pt1 | contig 39871 bp, 28 predicted proteins | sample II_Bog_N3_3_FD_194579 | JGI IMG/M metagenome (GOLD analysis project Ga0302202, IMG submission 194579) | Peat permafrost microbial communities from Stordalen Mire near Abisko, Sweden - II_Bog_N3_3 | ecosystem: Environmental > Terrestrial > Soil > Wetlands > Peat | place: Sweden: Abisko...
AATAGGTGACGAGCAGGAAGAATAGGTGACGAGCCAAAAGAGTAGGGGACGAGCCAAAAGAATAGGTGACGAGCAGGAAGAATAGGTGACGAGCAGGAAGAATTGGTGACGAGCAGGAAGAAAAAATGCGCTTTGGGCTGGCGGGAAGCAGGCAGAGTTGCGGCGGGTCAGGGCTGGAGAGGTTTGGGTTAGGGGAGGGTTGCGGTTTCCGTTATGGGTTCGACGTCTACGCCGACGCGGACGGTGTGGGCGCCGCCGCCCAGGATGAGGCCACGCAGCGGGCTTACGTCGCCGTAGTCGCGGCCCCAGGCCAGGGTGACGTGGCCGTCTGAGGGGATGGCGTTGTTGGTGGGGTCCACGTCCAGCCAGCCGGAGCCGGGGCAATAGGCCGAGACCCAGGCGTGGGATGCGTCCGCGCCGATGAGCCTGGGCTTGCCGGGCGGCGGGTAGGTGCGCAGGTATCCGCTGACGTAGCGGGCGGCCAGGTGGATGGAGCGGAGGCAGGCGATCTGCACGTGGGCAAAGTCCTGGCAGACGCCGCGGCGTTTGCGGAAGACCTCTTCGGCGGGCGTGCGCACGTTGGTGACTTTGGAGTCGAAGCGGAAGTCGGTGTGGATGCGGTCGGTCAGGTGCAGCAGCGCCTGGTGCAGGGGACGGCCGGGGGTGAAGGATTGCAGGGCATAGTCGGCAAACTCCGGCCGCGCGCGGATGCGGGGCGACTCGAATGCGAACTGATAGGCGTCCAGACCTTCGGGGGTGGGATCTTCCGGGAGCATGCGGGCCACGTCTTCCCAGGCGAGCGAGTGCCTGGGCCAGGGCTGCACGCCATCCTTGAGGGTTACGTTGCTGCGCGCCTCCACCACCAGTTCGCGATGGGGCTCGCGGACGGTGAAGAAGCAGACGCGGTTGCCGAAGTAATCCAGCCGCTCCGTGCGCGTGACGGGGGTGGGACTGATATGGAGTTCGCTGGACGCCGATTGGCGGTGGCGCAACTGCCGCGGCATCAGGTACGCCAGATGGTTTCCGAGCGAGACCGGATACTTGTAGCGAAACGTGGTGCGGTGCGTGATGCGATAGATCATTGGCCTACGGAGATGGGCAGCGTTCGGGCGTGGCTGAAGTATGTAGTCGACAGGTTATTCGACCAGACGGGCAGCAGGACTTCCAGGCTGCGGAGATAGCGCTCGAGCTGGGTGAGCCCGCTGGAATCGTTGGCGGCGATCGCGGAGCCCGGCAAGGGGTAGGTGATCTGACGGAGATCGATGTTGTGCAGCGTGGTGAGGGCCTCGCGCATGGCTTGGAGGTCGTCGGGCAGGTGGCGCGGCAGCTTCTGGTAGATGTCGATGAGGTGGCTGAGCTGGAACTCCAGCGATCTCGGATTGGTCTCGTCCGCCAGCAGGACATCGAGCACGGCGAGCGGCTGCAGCGTGGTGTAGTAGCGCGTGCGGTAGGTCATGGAGCTGTCGGCGACCTCCAGCAGGCACTCCAGGAAGGGCCAGTCCTGCTCGGCCAGCGGGGTGGCTATCTCGCGCAGTTGGCGGGTGAGGTAGATGGCCCGCTCCATGCGGCGGCCCAGGGTCATGAACAGCCAGCCCAGGCCGCGGTTGATGTTCTCGCGCTCCATGCCGGAGAAGGCGGAGAGCAGCTCCAGGCAGGAGGTGAGCAGCGCCGGGTATTCCAGGAAGGGGGTGTCGCGCGCGATTCTGCTGGCGTCGCGGAGCTTGCCGAGCAGCACCATCATGTCCGACGAGAGGCGCTCGCGCACGTTGCCGCCCACGCGGGCGACGGAGGCCAGTGTGGAGGCCAGGCTGTCTGGCCGCTTGAGGTCGGTGATGACCGAGACCATCTCGTGCTCCAGCTCGGCGGAGGTGGGCTGGCGGTCCTTCGCTTTGGGCAGCTTGCTGTGGCGTGTCTCCAGGCAACTGTGGAGCTGCAGGAGACAGCCAAGCTCCGACGCGGTGGAGCGGCGCAGACGAGAGATGAGCGGACGCGCGATGCGGGCGATGTTCTCGGCGCGCTCGGCGTAGCGGCCCAGCCAGAAGACATTGTCCGCCACGCTGCTGGGCACGGCGCGCGCGACGCGGCGCAGCTCCACCGGCTCATGGCGCGGGCGCAGCATGCTGAAGGTATCGACGGGGCCGTCCGACAGGACCCAGACGTCCTTGCTGTGGCCGCCGCGCTGGATGGAGACGACGGAGCCTGCGGCTTCCGCTACACGCACCAGGCCTCCGGGGATAGCGACCCAGCCGTTGCCGGTGTTGAGCACGTAGGTGCGGAGGACCATGCTGCGCGAGTCGAGGTGGCCGTTGTCCCACACGGGCGCGGTGGAGAGCGCGATCTGCTCCTGCGCCACATACTCGTGGGGACGGGTGCGCAGCTTGTCCGCAAGCTTGCGCTTCTCCGCATGCGGCAGCTCGGCGCCGAAGACCGGCTCCATGCCGCGCGACGGGAACGCCGGCTTGACCACGATGGAATCCAGGTGATCGAGCACCCAGTCGAGCGCATACTTCTGCCCGCACCACCAGGTGGCGACGGAGGGGAGCTTGAGTTCCTCGCCGAGTAGATGGCGGGAGAGAGCGGGTAGAAACGGCATCACCGCGGCAGTCTCGATGACGCCGCTGCCCAGCGCATTCGCGACGGTCACGTTGCCCGCAACGATGGCATCCACCAGGCCGGGAACGCCCAGCAGGGAGTCGCCCAGCAGCTCCAGCGGATCGCAGAAGCTGTCGTCCACGCGGCGCAGAATCACGTCGACCTGCTCCAGCCCGTCGACGGTCTTGAGATAGACGCGGCGGTCGCGCACGGTCAGGTCCGCGCCCTCCACCAGGGTGAAGCCGAGGTAGCGAGCGGTGTAGGAGTGCTCGAAGTAGACCTCGTTCAACGGGCCGGGAGTCAGCAGCACCACGCGCGGATTGTCGCACTGCGCCAGGTTGGTGAGGGCTTCGCGCTGGGCGCGGAAGAAGGGCGCCAGGCGCAGGACGTTGGAGGTACGGAAGAGGTCGGGGAGAACGTCGGAGACGATGGTGCGGTTCTCCAGCGCATAGCCGCTGCCGGAGGGCGCCTGGGTGCGGTCCGCGAGCACCCACCACTGGCCGTCCGGCGAGCGCGCCAGGTCGATGGCCAGCATGTGGAGATAACTTTGCGGGGGAACACGCACACCCACCAGCGGACGCAGGAACGATGGGTTGGCGTAGAGCAGCCCTGCGGGGAAGTGACCCTGGGCGACCAGGCGTTGCGGCCCATAGAGATCTTCCAGCAGCAGGCTGAGCACCTGCGCGCGCTGGATAATTCCCGCCTCGAGGTAGCGCCATTCCTGGGCCGGAATCAGCAGCGGAACAATGTCGATCTTCCATGCGCGATTCGCGCCGCGTGGATCGCCGTAGATGTTGTAGGTGATTCCGTTCTCGCGGATGCGGCGCTCGGCGCGGTCCCAGCGCCGGCTGAGCTCCTCCGGCCCAATCGCGCTGAGCGAATCCACCAGGTGCTGCCAGTGGGGCCGCGGATGGACGCCATCGGCGGACATCTCGTCGTACGCCGCCTCGTACCGCAGCGAGGGTTCAAAGAGTTGGGTGGTCATGGCACGCGCCCCGCCTTCTGGGTGTCCGCCGGGGCCGCGGGCGGGGGCGTGCGCAGGTCGAGCGTCATGGGAAAGCTCTGGTTGACCTCATCCGCCGGTATGGCGACTGGGCCGGGCGCGTGCTCGGAGAGATGGAAGCGTTCGGCTCGCCGCTGGCGGGCTTCGGCTGCATTGACGGGCCGTGCGGGGTAGAGGCTGCCGTCCTTCGGCCCCGCGTAGTAGGTACAGCGGCCCAGGGAGATTCCCTTCCAGCGATCGATCAGGTCGAAGACCAGCGGCACATGCAGGGGTACGGTGGGATGCAGCGATGCCGACAGACGGCGTGCACGATAGCGCACGCCGGCGACTGCCTCTCCGGGCTCGCCGGTGGGTGTGAGCGGCACCATGCGGCCGTTGCAGGCGACCAGGTAACGCGATTCCGTGGTGAAGCCGGAGACTTTGACCTGCATGCGCTCCAGCGAGGAGTCCACGCTGCGCACGGTGCTGCCGGACACGGTCTCTTCCGCGAGTACGTTCCATGGCTCGAGCGCCTGGCGCAGCTCCACCTCCAGGCCATCGGCGAGGATCGAGCCGATCCTGGGGAAGCGGAACTCCACCTGCGCGGCAAACCAGCGGTCCTCAAACGGGTAGCCAGCCTGGCGCAGCGTGTCGAGCACATCGGAGAAGTCGCGCTGAACAAAGTGCGGCAGCATGAAGCGGTCATGCAGCGCGGTGCCCCAGCGGACCAGGCTGCCCGGATAAGGTCTTTGCCAGAAGGCGCTGACCAGGGCGCGGACGAGCAGCATCTGGGTGAGGCCCATGCGGAGGTGGGGCGCCATCTCGAAGGCGCGCAGCTCCAGCAGGCCAAGCTGCAGGCCCAGGCCCGGCGGGGGAAACATCTTGTCGATGCAGAACTCCGCGCGGTGCGAGTTGCCTGTTACATCGACCAGCAGATTGCGGAAGAACCCGTCCACCACAAACGGTGGACAGTCCTGCAATGGCAACTGGCTGAAGGCGACCTCCAACTCGTAGAGCGCGTCCATGCGCGCCTCGTCCACGCGCGGGTACTGGCTGGTGGGCCCGACGTACATGCCGGAGAAGAGGTAGGAGAGCGAGGGGTGATTCTGCCAGAACGACACCATGCTGCGCAGCAGGTCGGGGCGTCGCAGGAAGGGACTGTCGAGCACCGTGGCTCCGCCGACCACGATGTGGCTGCCGCCTCCGGTGGCGATGTGGCCGCCGTCGTAGTTGAACTTCTCCGCGGCCAGGCGGTTGCGCTGTGCCTCCTCGAAGAGCAGCGTGTTCAGGTGCTCCAACTCGTCCCAGGTGCTGGCGGGCGGGAGGTTGACCTCCAGGACGCCGGGATCGGGTGTGAGGCTAAACGAGCGCAGACGCGGATCGGCGGCCGGGGTGTAGCCCTCCAGCCAGACCGGCTTGTGCAGGTGCTGGCAGGTGTCTTCGATGGCGGCGGCCAGGTCGAGAAAATCCGCGAGCCTGGAGACATAGGGCAGGAAGACGTGCAGCCGGCCTTCCCTGGCCTGCACGCAGAGCGACGGCCGGATCAACTCGGTGGCGGTCTCCGCCGAGGCGGAGAGAGCCGGCAGCGGATCGGCGGCGGGAGTCCTGGCAAAGAACTCCGGGTGGCGCGGCGGGCTGGGCGGGAGCCTGACCCGGTCGGCGAAGGGCGCGGCGTCGAACTCGTACACCAGTTCATCGGGCGCAACCCAGGGCATCGTCTCCGTGGCAATGCGGAAGCCGATGGGCGAGTCGCCCGGCATCAACTCCAGCCGCTCTGCGCGCGGGAACCACAACTGGCTGGACCAGCTCAGCTTGCCCGCGGGCTGGCGGCGGCGAATGGGCAGGATGTAGCCGGCGGGCTGCTGCGTATCGTCTGTATCTCCGCCGGGATTGTAGGCGGGGAGGATGTTCTCCGGGCTCACCTGCAGGCGGCGGGTGAGCGCCTGCATAAAGTCGAGCGCGTCCGCCGTGGCGAAGCCGTAGTCCACATCCGGGCTGGCGATCAGGTCGATGTTCTCCCACACGGGGACGCCGTCCGCACGCCAGTAGCAACTGAGCGCCCAGCGCGGCAGCGGCTCGCCGGGATACCACTTTCCCTGGCCGTAGTGGAGCAGCCCGCCGGGAGCCACACGCGCGCGCAGGCGCTGGATCAGGCTGAGGCCGCGGGTGCGCTTGATCGGCCCCAGCGCATCGATGTTCCACTGCGGGCTCTCGGGCTCGTCGATGCCGACGAAGGTGGGCTCGCCGCCCATGGTGAGGCGGACGTCGTGGGCAGCAAGATCCGCGTCGATGCGGTGCGCGACCTGGCGAACGCGCTGCCAGTCGTCTTCGGTGAAGGGCTTGGAGGGCCGCGGCGCATCGTTGAGCCGGCGGATGGACATGGAGTAACTGAAGTCCACGCTGGCGGGCTCCACGGTGCCGTCGACGGGCGCAGCCTTGGACGGGGTGGGCGTGCAGACCAGCGGGATGTGGCCCTCGCCGGCGAAGAGTCCCGAAGTAGGATCGAAGCCAATCCAGCCAGCGCCGGGGAGGTACGCCTCGGCCCAGGCGTGCAGGTCGGCGGAATCGGCTTGCAGCGTGGCCGCGCCCGGAGTATCTGGTTCGTCTGGCTCGTCTGGGGCCAACTGAATCAGGTAGCCGGAGACAAACCGGGCCGCGATGCCGAGGCGGCGGAGGGTCTGCACCAGCAGCCAGGCGGAGTCGCGGCAGGAGCCGGTGCGCAGCTCCAGGGTGTGCTCGGGAGTCTGCACGCCGTGGTCGAGGCGGGTGACGTAGCCGACCGCGTCGCGCACACGGCGATTGAGATCGGCAAGGAACGCGATGGTTCCGCGACGCTCGCCCGCGACGCCGGCGACAAACGCCTGTAGCAATGGGCCGGCGGGCTCGATGGAGAGATACGGCTCCAGGTCCGCAGCCAGATCGGGCGTGTAGGCGAAGGGGAAGTTCGCCACGCCTGGCTCCAGGATGAAGCCGAAGGGGTTGAATGGGGTGAGTTCGGCGACCAGGTCCACCTCGACGACGAACTCCGTGGTCTTGCCGGAGAACAGGACGCGGGCCAGATGATTGTGATGCGGGTCGAGCTGCCAGTTGAGGATGTGGTCCGCGGGGGTGACGTGGAGCGAGTAGCTGAGGATGGGCGTGCGGCTATGCGACGCCGGGCGCAACTGTATAACCTGAGGACCGAGTGAAACCGCTTTGCCGTACAGGTATTGTGTGCGGTGATTCAGCGCGACTTTTATGCCCATCAATCCTCATGTGGCCCACGATAGAGTCGTTGGCTGGCTGCCCCCTGCGGCAAGAGGACCGAGCGGAAGGGCCAGGCACTGTGCGGAGAAGGCTAGCGTAAAGCTACCTTAACATACATCCGCCAAGGAACCGGCGTTGGCCGGCAGGCAGGGGTGCAGCTTGATCGCGCCCGACGCGCCCACGGACAGCACCGGTTCCGGTGCAATCGCAGTTTCGGATTTGCTTGTCGCGCGGCATGGGATTAGATTGTTGCTAATCCCCTGTAGTGCCTTGTTCTTCCGAGTCCTCGCCATGTGGACGGCGTTGGGCACCTCTATAAGCTTTGGTAGATCTACCAACCGTCTTCCGTAAAGGGGTTCCGCAATGAGCCAAGCCGCAAGTGTCCCTGACCTCAGTCATGTTCTGACGCTCGAAGAGATTGGCAACCTGGCCAAGGATCGCAACAAGCCGGCCGAGACGCTGATGAACGTGGTCTCGCTGATTGCGAAGCGGTTCCAGACTGATGTCTGTTCGGCCTATCTGCTGGAGCCCGACCGGGCCAACCTGATTCTGGCGGCGACGCTGGGGTTGCGGCACGACTGCATCGGCAACCTGCGGCTGGCGCTGAACGAAGGCCTGGCGGGACTGGTGGCGGAGACGGTGCTGCCTGTGTCCGTGGAGCAGGTGAAGAACCATCCCCGCTTCAAGTACTTCAGTGAGTCCGGCGAAGAGGAGTATCAGTCCTTTCTGGGCGTGCCGCTGGTGGATCGCGGCGTGCTGCAGGGCGTGCTGGTGGTGCAGACGAAGGATGCGCGCGCCTTCCGCGAGGATGAGATTCGCATGCTGGGAGATGCGGCCGCGGCGGTTGCTCCTGTGGTGAGCGAGGCGCGGCTGCTGGACCGGTTCATCGCGCCGGTGCAGGAGCGGCTGTGGTCGCTGGCGCGGAATCTGTGGTGGAGCTGGGACAACGAATGCACCAGCCTGTTCCGTGACCTGGACCCCACGCGCTGGCGCAAACTGCATCACAACCCGCTCTCTGTGCTGAGCGAACTGCCGCTGGCCGAGGTGGAGCAGCGCGCCGAAGAGATGGTGCTGCATGGCCGCGTGAACTACGCCTTCCGCCGCCAGCGCGAGTACCTGAACGCGGACCGCACCTGGGGCGCGCGCCATGCCGGAGTGCTGCGGCCACGGCCGGTCGCCTATTTTTCCGCGGAGTTCGGGCTGCACGAATCAATCCCGGTGTACTCCGGCGGGCTGGGCATTCTGGCCGGCGACCATATCAAGAGCGCCTCCGACCTGGACATCCCGCTGATTGGCATTGGCCTGTTCTACGGCCAGGGATACTTCCACCAGCACCTGGACCTGGAGGGCTGGCAGCAGGAGGAGTACATCGAGACGGACGTGAGCCGAGTGCCGATGGAGCCGGCGATCGGCACCAACGGCGAACCGGTGACGGTGCGTGTGGACACTCGCGGCGGACCGATCTACGCCAAGGTGTGGCGCGTCAAGGTGGGCCGCATCGACCTGTACCTGATGGACTCGAACGTGGAGGGCAATAGCACGGAAGATCGCCTGTTGACCTCGCGACTGTACGGCGGCGACGGCCGCACCCGCATTCGGCAGGAGATTCTGCTGGGCATTGGAGGCTTCCGCGCGCTGAAGGCGATGGGGATTACGCCGGGCGTGCTCCACCTGAACGAGGGCCACAGCGGATTCGCCGTGCTGGAGGCCATCCACGACCGCATGGAGGAAGAGGGCCTGAACTTCCACGAGGCCAGCTACCGCGTCTCGCTGGAGGTCTGCTTCACCACACACACGCCTGTACCCGCCGGGCACGACCGCTTCGATTCCGCGCTGATGGAGGAGCACCTGGGACCGCTGCGGGAGCAGTTGGGCATCTCCCACGAGCAACTGATGGACCTGGGCCATGAGATAGGCGAGAGCCGCGACATCTTCTGCATGACGGTGATCTGCCTGAAGCTGGCACGCCGGGCCAATGCGGTGTCGTCGCTGCACGGCGAGGTGTCCCGCTCCATGTGGGCGCGGCTGACGATGGCGAATACAGGCGAGCCGGTGAAGATCGGCCACATCACCAATGGCGTTCACGTTCCCACGTGGCTGGCGCCGCAGATGCATCGCCTGTACGACCGCCATCTGGGCGCGGACTGGTCGCAGCATAGCGGGGAGCCGCAGATATGGGAGGGCATCGAGGGTGTGGACGACGGCGAACTGTGGGAGACGCACCTGAGCCTGAAGTCGCGGCTGCTGGACTTTGTCCGGCGCCAGGCGATTGAACAGGCGGCGCGGCGCGGAGAGTCGCCCGCGGCGCTGGAACGCCTGGGCCGCGTGCTGAGCCCGGATGCGCTGACCATCGGCTTTGCGCGCCGCTTTGCCACCTACAAGCGGGCCGACCTGCTGCTGGCGGATATCGAGCGGCTGGCGCACATGGTGACGGATCCCAAGCGGCCGGTGCAGTTCGTCTTTGCCGGCAAGGCGCACCCGCGCGACGAGCCGGGCAAGCGCGTGCTGCAGCAGGTGGCGAACCTGATGCGCGACTCCAAGTTCTGCGACTCGTTCGTCTTTGTCGAGGACTACGACATCGACGTGGGCCGCCACCTGGTGCAGGGCGTGGATGTATGGCTGAACAATCCGCGGCGCCCGCTGGAGGCATCGGGCACCAGCGGCCAGAAGGTGGTGCTGAACGGCGGGCTGAACCTCTCCGTCCTGGACGGATGGTGGGCCGAGGCCTACGACGGGCTGAATGGATTTGCAATTGGGACTGGCAGGACGCACACCAACACCAGCATGCACGACTCCCGCGACGCGGAAGACCTGCACCGCACGCTGCATAACGAGGTAATCCCGCTCTACTACCAGCGCGACCGCGACGGTCTGCCGCGGGGATGGATCCGCCGTATGAAGCGGACGATTCGCACCCTGGGCTGGCGGTTCAACGCTGATCGCATGGTGATGGACTATACGCTGAACGGGTACATCCCGGCGGCAGGCGGCACGTCGTGCGACATGAGCGTCACGTTTTGAGCTGTGGGCCGCCGTCGCTCGGGAATGCGCGAGAGGATGGCGGCCCAGGCTGAGCGGATTCGGCAAGACCCTACAAACCGGGCTCCGCACCAGAAGCCAGGCTTTCCGCACGATATTCGAACGCAATAGTCGAGTGTTTCTACACTTTCGCTAAGAATTATTCTGTTTTTCATAGAAATCTGCCTATCCATACGCCGTGCGAACCGATTGGTGGCGGGCCAGCTTCGTGGAGGGCAAACGGCGGCATCTTCGGCGTTTCGGCGGCGAAGGTTCCGTTGTGGGCGTCTGGCGGAGCGAAATCCGACCCTGAATGGGCGGGATTCGCGCCTGTTACTGTTGTTGATTCAGTTAGTTGGCTCATTTTGTGGCTCTGGGCCGGAGCCGGGCGAACAGATTCGACTGCTGCGGCAGTGCGGCTCCGAACGGCAGTATAGCCCCGCTCGCGGTGCAGATGGGCAGTGGCGGCTAATGTCCTGTGATGAGAATCACATATCGGCTCATCGGAAGTATGATTCCATACTTGAAACACAGACCTCATCACTTTGGCATTTCACTTGCAATGCATTCAAGTAACATTCATCATCCAAGCGGAAGAATTGACCAATTCCTGCATCATTTTGTGTTTCCAAACCCAGGTCTGATTCCTGCACGAGGAGAAAATTGAACTTATGAAGAGTGCCCTGAAATCCCTCTCGTATCTATTCGCGGTGTTAGTGATCCTGGTCGGGACAGCGACCATCGGTCTTAGCCAGGAGACGACAGGCTCCCTTCAAGGGACAGTGAAGGACCCCTCCGGCGCCGTGATTCCGTCTGCCAAAGTGACCGTGAATACACCGACATTGCCCGGCGGAAAGTCCGCGGACACTGATGCAAAGGGCTTCTACCACTTCACCAACCTTCCTCCCGGGGTGTATACGATCACGGCCGAGGCCAAGGGATTCCAGAAGCTGAAGCAGGAGGGCCTGGTCATTGAAGTGGGACACGTTCCGACGGTCGACCTGTCCCTGTCGGTTGGCTCCGAGACCAGCGTCGTCGAGGTATCGACGGAGGGTCCGCAGATCGACGAAACGTCGACGACCACGCATTCGAACATTACGGAAGATGTGGTGGACAACATTCCCCACGGCGTATCGTTCCAGTCCGCCATCGAGTTTTCTCCCTCGGCGCGCAACGAGCCGCTGATGGGCATGTCGCAGTTCAGCATCGGCAATGGCAATGGAGCAACCTCTCCCGGCAGCGGCAGCAGCGGTGCTGCCTATGGATACTCCATCGGCGGCGGTTCGGACTCAGAGAACGCGTACCTGATTGAAGGCCAGGAGACGGCCAACATCATTGGCGGCTACTCCCGCACCGACGTTCCGTTCGACTTCATCGACGAGATGGTGATGGATACCACGGGCGTCCAGGCGGAACATGGCGGAGCGCTGGGTGGCGTGATCAACGTGATCATGCACAAGGGCACCAACAATCTTCATGGTGCGTTGTGGATTGGCTTCAACGATGGGGGCCTGAACGGCTCCCCGCGGGCGCAGGCGCGCTACGATCCGAACCAGGTGGGCTTCAATCCCAAGACCGATGCGGTATGGCAGCAGTACCAACCCAAGCGGTACCACACCAGCGATACCTTTCCCGGTGGCAGAATTGGTCTGCCGCTGGTGAGCGACAAAGTATTTCTCTTTGCCGCCTTCTCGCCCGAATGGACAGACGAAGAACGCACGATAACCTACGTCTACAAGCCCGGATGGGGCACTTTCCCCGGCATGACTCCGGGCTCCAAGCTGAGTTTCGGCCAGAACACACAGACGTATTATTTCAACGTCCGGGTGGACGCCGCTCTTGGGAAGAAGGTTCATGTCTTTGGCTCGGCGTTGGACCAGGGCCAGCATCAGTCCGGTGAAGAGCTGCCCTTCGGCGACGATGTCCATGGGCTGTTCAATGTCAGCACCAGCGTCAATCCCATCGGTTATGAACACCAACTCGGATTTGCAGCGCCTAACAGCACATATAACGTTGGTCTGGACTATACGGCGAGTTCTTCGATCGTGCTGACCACCCGGTTTGGATACTTTTTCGCGAACTATCATGATTTGGGATTCCCGACAGGTGGAGTTCTAGACACATTTTATGGAAGTGGCGTAGGTGGAGACATCAATGAGGCAGCATGCGGCGCGGCCAAGCAGCCTGCCTGCGTTGCGCTTCCTGCTGACCTGCAGCAGGTAAACGGATACTTCAACGATCCCAACAGCCAGACTTACACGCTGATGGATGCTGACAAGCGCACTCAGCTGGATCAATCCGTTTCCGTCTACAAGGGCGGATGGTATGGCACGCATAACTTCAAGTTCGGCTACCAGTTAATCAAGTCGAATAACAATATCTACCAGCGTTGGAATGAGCCGGAAGTAGAGGTATTCCCGGGGAATGGCCAATCGTATTCTCCTGCCGGCGCGACCGGCGCGGCCAACTGCGCCACTGTGGCTGCTACTGTGGGCTTCGGTAACTGCGCTGGAACCTACGGGTATGTCATCATCTCCGACTATGGCACGCAGGGACAGGCCACCAGCTTTAACCATGCGTTCTTTGCACAGGACTCGTGGAACATTGGCAAGGGGCTGACCTTCAACTATGGCCTGCGAGTCGAGAAGGAAAACGTACCCAGCGAGAACAATGCGGCCGGCCTGCCCGCCAACCCGATCGAGTTTGGTTGGAACGACAAGGTTGCGCCCCGCTTCGGCTTTGCCTGGGACCCGATGCAGAACGGCAAGATGAAGCTCTTTGGTGGCTACGGCTCGTATACCGACCTGATGAAGTTGAATGTGGCGATCGGCTCGTTTGGCGGCCAGTACTGGCAAAATTGCGCCTACGCTCTGAATACCGATCTGCCCAATGTCACCCCAATGTTCGATTCCAGTTTCCGATATTGCTACGCTGATTCCGCCAACTTCGGTGGGGGGACGCCTGCGGGCCTTACCTTCCTCGAGAGTCTGAACAATCGCGGAACGGAAGGCGTGGTCAACGGACTGAAGCCGTATCGCCAGCATGAGTCGACGATTGGCTACGACTACCAGGTCAGCCCCAAACTGGCCTTCGAGGCCCGTTGGGACCGTCGCCGGCTGGACGATGTGATTGAAGATGCAGCGCTGTTCGATTCGGGCGGCAACGAGATCTTCACCATCATCAATCCGGGCTACGGTTCGAACTCCATCAATGCAACCTGCGCGACTGCGGGCGTAAGCCCCTATACCGGCGACAAATATCCTGCCTGCCCGAAAGACCCCAAGGCGATGCGCAGCTACGACGGCCTGGAATTCCGCTTGAACAAGCAGATGAGCAATCACTGGTCCGGCATGTTCTCCTACACCTACAGCAGCTTCCGCGGGAACTACAACGGTCTCACCTCCGCGGATGAGGCCGACGGTGGCGGCGGACGCAACGCCCCCAACAACAGCCGTGCCTTCGATGAAACCTACTTCTCGTTCGACGCATACGGACGATCGGACGCAGGCAAGCTGCCGACCGACCGGCCCAACGCCTTCAAGGGATATGCCTATTACATGCTCGACGAAGGGCATAAACTCGCCACCACCTTCGGTATCTTCCAGGATGCCTATAGCGGCACGTCGCAGAACAGCTTCCTGAATGTGGGCTATAGCATCGCGGCGGGCGGCAACTTTGGGCAGTTTGCGGTATATCCAGAGGGCCGCGGGAAATGGGTAGACGTTACCCAGAATCCGACCACCGGTGTAATTACCGTTGGGAACGCCTACGTCAAGCGGACCCCGTGGTTCACCCAGACCGACTTCAACATCAAGCAGTCCTTCAAGGTGACGGAAGGCCAGAGCGTCAGCTTCGATGCGACCTTCACCAACCTGCTGAACCAGCACGAGGTGACGGCGTACTACGGATCGATCGATACCGCCTACGAGTCGCAGTTCATCACGCCGGGCGGCTTGCCGTTCTACTATGGCGGCGAAGCCTACTCGCTGTACGAACATCCATATCCCTATAAGACACTGCTGAATACGGATGGCGTCACCATCAACAGCCAGTACGGGAAGCCGTATGAGTTCCAGGTTGCCCGTAACATCCGTTTGCAGTTCCACTACACCTTCTAGGACGCCTCACCGAACCCGCAGGTCGCACAAAAGGAGAGCCGATTTGGCTCTCCTTTTGTGCGTGTGCCGCTATCTGTGCAAACCTCAGATTCAGCGAGGCTTGGCGGGGATATCCGGGGCTGTTCCGATTCGATGTGATGGTGCACGCGTGTGCTGTGACGGCGGACACATCCAGCCGTTCCGAGTGCGGCGTAGCGTCATGGGAATTCACCGGCGAACTGCCCGGGCGGCGTCTTGATGCCGCAGCGCGCCGCAGGAGCAGGCCGGTGATTGCACCAACAGCGAGGTCGACATGGGACTATCGATATGGCAATCCATGCAGGAAAAAGGCTATAGCCGCAGAGACTTTCTCCAGTTCTGCGCTGCTGCCGCTACCGTAGCCGGGTTTGGCCGCTCGGGCGTTGGCCAGGTGGCCTCCGCCTTTGAGAAGAGCGAGAAGCCGGCCGTGGTGTGGCTGCACTTCCAGGAGTGCACCTGCTGCAGCGAGTCGTTTCTGCGGGCCTCGCACCCGATTGTGGTGGATGTGCTGCTGGACGTGCTCTCGCTGAATTATTCGGAGACGCTGCAGGCCGCCGCCGGATTCCAGGCGGAGAAGTGCCTCTACGACACCATTCGCGACCACAAGGGCAAGTACATAGTGCTGGTGGAGGGCGCGGTCCCCATGGGCGCCGACGGCGTGTACTGCATGATCGGCGGCAAGACCGCGGAGTCGATTCTGCAGACCGTCGCCAAGGATGCCGCAGCCGTAGTTGCGTGGGGCAGTTGCGCTTCCAACGGATGCGTGCAGGCGGCCAAGCCGAATCCGACGGGGGCGACACCGATCCACAAGCTGGTGGACAAGCCGGTGATCAACGTGCCCGGATGCCCGCCGATTGCGGACGTGATGATGGGTGTCATCACCCATCTGCTGGTGCTGGGGCAGGTTCCGGCGCTGGATAACCAGGGCCGGCCCAAGGAGTTTTACGGGCGCCGCGTACACGACACCTGCTACCGTCGGCCCAACTACGACGCCGGCCTGTTTGTGGAGTCGTGGGACGACGAGAATGCACGCAAAGGGTACTGCCTGTACAAGATGGGTTGCAAGGGGCCGGTGACCTACAACGCCTGCTCGGTGGTGAAGTGGAACGAGGGCACCAGCTATCCCATCCAGTCCGGCCACGGTTGCATTGGGTGCAGCGAGGCGGGCTTCTGGGACAACGGGCCGCTCTACCAGCACCTGCCCCACGTCGACGGCTTCGGCATCGAGAGCACGGCGGATACGATTGGCTCGACGGTAGGGCTGGTTACGCTGGCGGGAGTCGCGGCCCATGCCGTGGTCACCAATATTCGCAAGCGCAGCGTGATTGCAGAAGTACACGCTGAAGATCAAAAGGAGTCGTGAGCTATGGCACGAGTCGTTGTCGACCCGGTAACTCGCATTGAAGGCCACCTGCGCGTGGAGGCAGTGGTGGAGAATGGCGTCATCACGGACGCATTCAGCGCCGGCACCATGGTTCGCGGGCTGGAGAAGATCCTGATTGGGCGCGACCCGCGCGACGCATGGGCCATCGCGGAACGCGTCTGCGGCGTGTGCACCACGGTGCACGCGCTCACCAGCGTACGCGCGGTGGAGGATGCACTGGGCATTGCCGTGCCGCCCACCGCGGAGATCATCCGCAACATCATGATGACCACGCAGTATGTGCATGACCATGTGGTGCACTTCTACCATCTGCACGCGCTGGACTGGGTGGACATTGTGAACGCGCTGAAGGCCGACCCCAAGAAGGCGGCAGAGCTGGCGCAGTCCTTTTCCAAGTGGGACAAGAACACGCCCGCCTACTTTGCCGGGGTGCAGGAGAAGATCAAGTCCTTCGCCGCGAATGGGCTGGGCATCTTCGCCAACGGCTACTGGGGGCATCCGGCCTACGTGCTTCCGCCGGAGGTCAACCTGATCGCCGTGGCGCACTATCTGGACGCGCTGATGTGGCAGAAGGAGATCGTGAAGATCCACGCGGTCTTTGGCGGCAAGAATCCGCACCCGAACTACCTGGTCGGCGGAGTGCCCTGCTCCATCAATACGGACGAGGTCAGCGCGATCAACTCGGAGCGGCTGAACCTGGTCGCCAAGCTGATTGCTCAGGCCGATGAGTTCGTCAACGAGGTGTACATCCCCGACGTGCTTGCCATCGCCTCGTTCTACAAGGACTGGGCGAAGCATGGCAGCGGCCTGAAGAACTACCTGAGCTACGGCGAGTTTCCCACCAAGGGCTATGCGGCGGTCGACTCGTTCAAATATCAGCGCGGCGTGGTGCTGGGCCGCGATATGAGCACGGTACATCCGGTGAATCCACGCGATTCGCAGGAGATCAAGGAGTACATTGCGCACTCCTGGTACAGCTACGAGGGCGGCGACAAGGTGGGGATCCATCCGTGGGCCGGCGAGACGGAGCTGAACTACACCGGGCCCAAGCCTCCGTTCGATACCCTGGAAGGATTCGAGAAGTACTCATTCCTGAAGACTCCGCGCTGGAAGGAGCAGCCGATGGAGGTGGGGCCGCTGTCGCGCCTGATCGTCGCCTATGCCTCCGGCAATGCGCAGGTGAAGGAGTTGGTGGGCAGCACGCTGGGCAAGCTGAACGTCCCCGTGGATGCGCTGTTCTCCACACTGGGCCGGGTTGCGGCGCGTGCCCTGGATGGGGCGTTGGCGATGGACTGGCTGAAGGAGTACTTCGCCGAGTTGATGGCACGGGTGAGGATTAACGAGGTCTCCACGTTCAACGGCACCCTGTGGGAGCCGAAGACGTGGCCGACCGACGCGGAGGGTGTGGGACTGACGGAAGCGCCGCGCGGCGCCCTGGCCCACTACATCAAGATCCACGACAAGGGCATTGCCAACTACCAACTGGTGGTGCCCACGACCTGGAACGGCTCTCCGCGCGATGCCCTTGGCCAGCGTTCGTCCTTTGAAGAGGCCTTGATTGGAACTCCCGTGGCCAAGCTGGACGAGCCGCTGGAGATTCTGCGCACCCTCCATTCCTTTGATCCGTGCCTGGCCTGCGCCGTACATCTGTACGATCCGCAGGGACGGCACCTCCACCAGGTTTCCTTCGAGTAACGCCCATGAGCGCTCCAGACATCGGAATCGGCACAGGCAGTGGCACACCGGTTGCGCACGAGCATCCGGTCGAGTACCGGCGAGTGTATGTATGGGAACTTCCGGTACGGCTGTATCACGGGATCAACGCGGTGTGCCTGGTGGGGCTGTGCATCACGGGCTACCTCATCGGCGCGCCCATCCGCGCGTTCTACGCATCGGAGGCCTACCAGCAGTACTGGTTCGGCTGGGTGCGTTTCCTCCATTTCACCTGCGCGTTTGTGTATGTCTCCAACTTTGCAGCGCGCATTTATTGGGGCTTCGTCGGCAACAAGTACGCGCGCTGGAACACGTTCTTCCCGCTGAAGAAGTGGCAGCGAGACGAGATTGTCGAGGTCGTCAAGGTGGATGTGCTGCAGACCCAGGTGCACGGCCACATCCAGACCGGGCACAACTCGCTGGCGGCGTTGATCTACTTCTTCACCTTCCTGGCGTTTGTGGCGCAGACCGTCACCGGCTTTGCGCTGTACTCCAGCATGAGCAATTCGCGGCTGCCGCAGATGTTCAACTGGATCGTGCCCATCCTGGGCGGCGACGAGGGCGTGCGCTACTGGCATCACCTGTTCCTGTGGTTCTTTGTCTCGTTCATCATCGTGCATGTGTACCTGGCGTTCTATCATGACTATATCGAGGGACGCGGGACCATCTCTTCCATCGTTGGCGGGTGGAAGTTCGAGCGGGAGAAGCGTGACGGAAAATAGTGCTGCGAAGACGTTGGTGCTGGGGCTAGGCAATGTCCTGATGGGCGACGAGGGCGTTGGCGTCCATGTGGTCCGCGCCATTGAGAAGCGCATTCTGCCGCCCAACGTGGAGTGCCTGGATGGAGGCACCGGCGGCTTTGTCCTGCTGGAGCCGATGCAGGACGCGGCCCGCATCATCATGATCGACGCCGCCGCGGACGGCAACCCGATCGGCACCGTCTCCCGCACCACGCCGCGATTTTCCGCGGACTATCCGCCCGCGCTGACCGCGCACGACGTGGGTATCAAGGACCTGCTCGACCTGTTTTACATGCTCGACGGCGGGCGCGAGGTGATTCTCTACGCCATCACGATCGACCCGCACCAGCCCATCACGCTGGATCTCTCCGCGAACGCAAGGGTTGCGGCGCATGAGGCGGTCGACCGGATCATGGCGGAGTTGAATGCGTTGGCCGCCCTGGAGCCGGAGTCGCCGCAATCGGTCGATGTGGAAACAGCGTAGCGACCGCGGCGGGCTGGCAGCAGTATCATCCTTCTGCATGGCTCAGGCAGGAAAGTTCGAACGGCTGTGGATCGACACGCAGGAGTGGGCGCTCGAGCGCCTGGACGGCATCCGCTCGCGCGCGATGGCCTCGCACCTGGCCACAGGCCTGCGCGGCGAACGGGCAGCGCTGTTTGAACTGCGGCGGCGCGGCTATGTGGTGGTGGCGCAACGCTGGACCAGCGCGAAGATGCGCGGCGATGTGGACCTGATCGCATGGGACGGCGACTGGCTCTGCTTTGTGGAGGTCAAGACGCGGAGTGCGCGCGGCATCACTCCGGCGGAAACCGCGGTGGATGACGACAAGCGCCGGATGCTGCGCAGCCTGGCCAGAATCTACCTGCGGACGTTTCCCAAAGCCGAGTTCCGCACGATCCCGGTCCGCTTCGATGTGGTCTCCGTGTATCCCGGCGAAGGGGTGACGGAGTTCGATTTCTTTCCCGGAGCGTTTGGCTGGCGATGACTCCGGGGCGACTCCGCGGGCTCAAAAGGCCCACTTTCGGTGTCTAATGGGGAGGGCGTTTTTGGTTGGAGGATCGGCGCAATGACACTGCTGAATGCACCGCAGTTTGACGAACACAAAGAGACCCGGCAGCGAAACATCCTGATCGGCTCGGGCATCCTACTGGTGGCGATTGTGTTGCTGACCGTTGCCGGATTCCTGCTGGGCCACGGGTGGTTCTTCATCAACCTGCCAGCGGAGCATCGAGTGAGCACGCTACTGTCGACGCTGAAGGCGCAGGACTATGCCAAGGCCTATGGCATCTTCTACAACGATCCGCAGTGGCAGCAGCATCCGGAGAAGTACAAGGACTACACGCTGCAGCGTTTCACGGAAGACTTTACCACCGAGAGCGACTGGAAGGGCCCGATCGCCTCGTACCAGGTGGACTATTCCAAGCGAAACGACACCGGTGTCGCGGTTCGTGCGACCATCAACGGATCGGTTCCCCTGACCCTGAACTACTCCCGCGCCGACGGGACCATCGCCTTTTTCCCGTTCGTGCTGACGCGCGGATTTTGACGCGCTACTGCTGGCCGGCGTCCGTCGCATCGCGGCGGATGGCTTGCAGCTCGGGCAGGATGCGGCCCAGCGCCGCAGGCTGGGCGTCCGCGGTGCCCAGGGCAAAGTAGGCGTCGCGGAAGAGCGGGAAGAGGCGGTCGTAGCGGGCGGCCTCGGAGCTCTCCGGCGTGTAGGTCTTGAACGGCGGGCAGAGCGCGTCCTGCGCCTGCTCAATCGACTTGAAATCGCCGGCCGCGAGGAATGCGACGATGACCGAGCCCAGCGATGTAACGTCGCCCTCCGGCACCAGGACCGGCTTGCGCAGTACGTTGGCGTAGATCTGGTTCAGCTTGGCATTGCGCTTGGGAATGCCGCCGCCGTTGATGACGCGGCGAATGGGCGCGCCGTTCTCTTCCATGCGGTCGAAGATGACGCGGGTGTGCAGCGCGCTGCCCTCCACGGCGGCGTGCAGCTCGTCCGCGGCGGTGTGGTGCAGGTTCCAGCCAAAGGTGACGCCGCCGAGCGCCGGGTTCACCAGCACGGTGCGGTCGCCGTTGTCCCAGGTGAGGCGCAGCAGGCCGGTCTGGCCGGCCTTCAGGTGCGCGCCTGCTTCGGAGAGTTCTGCCACGGACTTGCCAGCACGTGCCGCGATGGCGGCGAAGACGTCGCCCACCGCGGACATGCCCGCCTCGATGCCGACGCGGTCCGGGTAGACGGAGCCGGGCACCACGCCGCAGACGCCCGGAACCAGCGTCTCCTGGTCGCTGAGGCCGATGATGCAGGTGGACGTGCCGATGACATTGACCACATCGCCCAGGCGGATGTTGGCGCCGATGGCGTCCCAGTGAGCGTCAAACGCGCCCACGGGGATGGGGATGCCGGCGGAGAGGCCCAGCGCGTCTGCCCAGCGCTGGGACAGGTGCCCGGCGATCTTGTCCGACGTATTGTAGCGGCCGCCGATCTTGTCGCGCACGCCGGCCAGCAGAGGATCGATGGAGGTAAGGAACTCCTCCGGCGGCAGGCCGCCCCACTTCGGGTTCCACATCCACTTATGGCCCATGGCGCAGACGCTGCGCGGAATCTGGGCCGGGTCGGTGATGTCGCACAGCGTGGCGGCGACCATGTCGCAGTGCTCCAGCGCGGTAACGAATTTGGGGCGCAATTCGGGATTGTGGCGCAGCCAGTGCAGCAGCTTGGACCAGCCCCACTCCGACGAGTAGACGCCGCCGCACCACTGGATGCCCTCGAAGCCGGTGCCGCCGTGGAAGGCATGCGCGGCGCGGGTAATCTCGGCTGCCTCTCCGGCGGCGCGGTGATCGCACCACAGGTAGTACTCGCCCAGCGGCACCAGGCCTTCGCCCACCGGGATGACGCTGGAGCCGGTGGTGTCCAGCGCGATGGACTTGATCAGCTTGCCGTCGATGCCGCTGACGCGCACGGCCTCGCGCGTGGCGCGGACCAGCGCGTCCATCTGGTCGTCGTGCGACTGCGTCTTGAGGTGCGGATCGGACGCGGAGCTGTGCAGCGGATACTCCGCAACCGCGGAGCCGAGCTTGCCGCGCTCACTGTCAAAGATGGAGATGCGCACGCTCAGCGTGCCGAAATCTGCCCCTGCTACTACACTCACGGTATTTCTCCCCTGCGTCTTACGTAAGACTTGTACGCCCTCCGCATTCTAGAGCAAACTTCCTGTTGCTGTGGCGTGGAGAGTCCTGTGAAGTACCGTTTTCCCTGGGAGAAAACGGACATGAATGCAACGCCTCCACTGTACCCCTACAGGAAGTTTGCTCGAGCTGAGAGCCGAACCCGCGGTGCAGAGTAGGATTATTTTCGGCGAAGACTTCGACGGAGCAAGGGGAGCGGGAATGGCGGAAGGTGGAGGGTTGCGGGTTGGGCTGTTCGGCATTGGGCTGGCGGCGTATTGGAGCCAGTTTGCCGGGCTGGAAGCGCGGCTCCAGGGCTACGTGGCGCGCGTGGGCGAACGGCTGGCCGGGCCGGGCCGCGAGATCGTGAACTTCGGGCTGGTGGATTCGCCGGAGCGGGCCTTTGCTGTTGGACACGAAGCCCGCCGGCAGGATGTGGACCTGCTGGTGCTGTACGTGACCACGTATGCGCTCTCCTCCACGGTGCTGCCGGTGGTCCGGCGGGCGAAGGTCCCGGTGCTGGTGCTGAATCTGCAGCCGGAGGCGGCGATCGACTACGCAAAGTTCAATGCGCTGCCCAACCGCACGGCGATGACCGGCGAGTGGCTGGCGTATTGCTCGGCGTGCCCGGTGCCGGAGATTGCCAACGTCTTTGCGCGCTGCGGCATTCCGTTCCACCAGGTGACGGGCGTGCTGGAGGGCGATCCCGAGTGCTGGCGCGAGATCGAGGACTGGATGGCGGCGGCGCAGACGGCGGAGGCGCTGAGCCACACGCGGCTGGGGTTGATGGGCCACTACTACGGCGGCATGCTGGACATTGCGACTGACCTGACTGCCGTCTCCAGCGTCTTCGGCACGCACCTGGAGATGCTGGAGATCGACGAGCTGGGCGAGTTGGCCGCTGCGGCGACGGAGGCTGCGGTGAGCGCTAAGCTGGCGGAGATCCACGCCAGCTTCGACGTGCAGCCCGACTGCCCGGCGGACGAGCTGGCGCGCGCGGCGCGGACGGCGGCGGCGCTGGATGCGCTGGTCGCCAGGCACTCGCTGGGCGCGCTGGCGTACTTCTACAACGGCTCCGGCTGCGCGATGAACGAGGACACGATTACGTCGATCATTGTGGGCACGTCGCTGCTGACGGGGCGCGGCATCCCGGTGGCGGGCGAGTACGAGGTGAAGAACGTGCTGGCCATGAAGATGATGGACTCGCTGGGCGCGGGCGGGTCGTTTACCGAGTACTATGCGGTCGACTTTGCCGACGACATTGTGATGATGGGCCACGATGGGCCGGGCCATCCGGGCATCGCCCAGGGCAAGACCAAGGTGAAGCCGCTGGAGGTATACCACGGCAAGGTCGGGCGCGGCCTCTCAGTGGAGATGAGCGTGCAGCACGGGCCGGTGACGCTGCTCTCTGTCGTGGAGCAGCCAGGGCGTGGGTTCAAGCTGTTGGTAGCGGAGGGGGCGACCGAGGCCGGTCCGATCCTGGAGATTGGCAACACCAACAGCCGCTACCGCTTCCCCATCGGCGCCCGGGCGTTTGTGAACCGGTGGAACGAGCAGGCTCCGGCGCACCACTGCGCAGTCGGCGTGGGGCATGTGGGCGGCAAGCTGGAGAAGCTGGGCAAGCTGCTGGGGATCGACGTTGTGCGGGTGTGCTGAGGGGGCGCCTGGAGCGCCGTCGAAGGCGGTTCCCGGAGGAGTAAAGAGATGTGACGGCGGTAACAGATTATGGTCTGCGTGCGGCGTAGAGTGCCGTGCGAAGGAGAATCAACCATGATCGATATCATGACGGGAACCGACACAGTCTCCAATGCTGAATCAACCGGGGTAGGAAAGGCCGTTTTGACGACGGTATTGCTGATGCTGCTGCTGGAGTTAGCAGCAGGCGGCGCGTATTGGTACACGATGCGCGCGAGTGCGGCACCGCCTGTGGACCCACAGGCGCTGACGACTGCGGTTAAAGCTGCGGACTCGGCGTGGTCGGCTGCGGCGGCAAAGCAGAACCTGGAGGGGGTGCTGGCCTACTATGCAGACGGCGCCGCGGTGATGCCGCCCAACCAGGAGCTGATGTCGACCAAGGCGGACATTCGCAAGGTGTGGGAGGGCATGCTGGTGAAGGGCACAGACATCTCCTGGACCCCCGGCAGCGTCGACCTGTCCGTGAGCGGCGATGTGGCCGTGGTGGAAGGCTACTACCTGATGACGACCAGGCCCGCCAAGGGCAAGCCGGCGATGGACCGCGGCAAGTACCTGGAGACGTGGCGCAAGCAGGCGGACGGAAGCTGGAAGGTCACGGCGGATATGTGGAGCTCGGACCTGGCGGCCAAGAAGTAGGTTCGGGTTCGACGAAAACTGAGGCTCAGGCAAGCCGCGGGGGGTGCCTGCGCCTTTGTGTTTCAGTGCCAGCCCGGCAGGATTCGTGGCGAAATCTCTATACTGGTTGGATATGTCGGTCGGTATAAGTGAGAGCATGGAAAAGTTTGCGTCGGTGGATGAGCAGTTGGATCTGATTACAAAGGGGGCAGCGGAGATTATTCCGCCCGTCTCCTCGGCTGACCAGAACGCGCTGCGGGAGCGGCTGGCTCGGTCGGCGGCCAAGGGCGTGCCGCTGCGGATCAAGGCGGGGTTTGACCCGACCGCGCCGGACCTGCACCTGGGCCACACCGTGCTGATCCGCAAGCTGCGGCACTTTCAGCAACTGGGGCACACGGTGATCTTCCTGATCGGCGACTCGACCGCGCTGATCGGCGACCCGACGGGGCGGAATGTGACGCGGAAACCGCTGACCAGCGATGAAATTAACCGCAATGCAGAGACGTACAAGCAGCAGGTGTTCAAGATCCTGGACCCGGAGAAGACCGAGGTGCGCTACAACTCCGAATGGCTGGACAAGCTGGGGTATGCGGGGCTGATCGGGCTGTCCGCCAAAGTGACGTTGTCGCAGATTCTGGACCGCAAGGACTTTCTGACGCGGTTTCGCGCGGAGGAGGACATCTCGCTCCACGAATTGCTGTACCCGCTGGCCCAGGGGTATGACTCGGTGATGCTGCACAGCGATGTGGAGTTGGGCGGGACGGATCAGAAGTTCAATCTGCTGATGGGGCGCGAGCTGCAGCGGAAAGATGGCCAGCCGCCGCAAATTGTGCTGATGACGCCAATCCTGGAGGGCCTCGACGGCGTACAGAAGATGTCGAAGTCGCTGGGGAACGCGATCGGCATCCACGAGCCGGCGGGCGAGATGTATGGCAAGCTGATGTCCATCTCCGACGAGTTGATGTGGAAGTACTGGCTACTGCTGACAGACCTGAAAGGAAGCGAGATCGAGGGGATGCAGTCCGCCGTGGCCATGGGTAAGCTGCACCCGATGCAGGCGAAGAAGAACCTGGCCTGGGGAATTGTGCGGGACTTCCACTCTGCGGAGGCGGCGGACGCTGCGGCGGAGAGCTGGGCCACGCAGTTCCAGCAGCGCGGCGTGGCGGAGGATGCTCCGGTAGTGAAGATTTCTCTGGCAGCGGAGGGGTTGCTGGCGGAGCCGGGAGCGGTCCGGCTGCCGAAACTGCTGCACCTGGCGGGTCTGGCGGCCTCCGGCGGAGAGGCGACCCGCAAGCTCGCGGAGAATGCCGTGAGCGTGGACGGCGAGAAGTTTGCGGAGAAGGTGCTGCCGGGCGCGGCGGTGGGCGGGACAGTGGCGCTGCGGCTGGGGAAGAAGAGCGTTCGCGTAGAGTGGGTGGAGTGAAATCGCAGGGAAGCTGAAGCAGCCCACTGCACCGGGCGAACGTCTAAGGAGATGGATGGAATTGGGGTCAAAAATCTGGGGAATGGCGGCGGTTGCTGTGCTGATTGCGGGGGCGCCTGCGGCGGCAGTTGCGGCGGGTGGACAGGCGCTGGACGCGAAACAGATCGTGCAGCAGGCGGTGAACGCGCAACTGGCAGCGGACCGCGATGACAACTCGCATTGGCGCTACCTGAAGCACGAGGATGGAGGCGACTCGTTCTTTGTAGTGGAGACGGAGCATGGTGCGATCAGCCGGCACGTGAGCGAGGGCGGCCATCCAGCGTCGGCCAGGACGCTGCATGACGACGACGAGTACATCCAGAAGTTCATCCACGATCCCGGAATGCAGCAGAAGCAGCGGCAGAATGGCGCAAACGACGACAAGAGCGCGACCGAGCTGCTGAACCTGATGCCGGAGGCTTTTCTGTGGAAGGTGGTGAGCGATGCCGCGGATATGACGACGCTGTCTTATGTCCCGAATCCGAACTTCGACCCGCCCGATAGCGAGGCGCGCGTGATGGGTTCGATGAGCGGAACGCTGGTCGTGAGCAAGCCACTGCGCCGCATCCGGACGTTCAAAGGGCGGCTGCAGCGGGATGTGACGATCGGCTTCGGTTTTCTGGCGCGGATCAAGGCGGGCAGCACGTTCGATATTGAGCGGCGAGAGACGGCGCCGGGGCTGTGGCAGATCACGGAGACGCATGTGCATATCAGCGGCCATGCGCTGTTCTTCAAGACGATTGGGACGCAGGAAGATGAAGTGAAGTCGGAGTTTTCGCCGGTGCCGCCCGGCACCACACTGGAGCAGGCCGTGGGGATGCTGAAGTAGCGGGCCGTTTACGCGGTATCCTTTGAGAGATGGCGAAGACGCCTTATCCGCAGACCGATCGCGAGCTGATTCGGCGCATTGAGCGCTCGGCGGGGCGGCGCGCGGGCTACAAACAACTGATTCGGGAGCTGGGGCTGGGTGGCGGGCGCGAACGGCGTCTGCTGCTGGAGCAACTGGCGCGGATTACGGCGCGCGGCGAACTGGTGAAAACAGAGTTCGAACAGTGGGCGCTGCCGGGGGCGACGTTCGACAAGACGGCGCGTACCCCGCCCATGCGCGGAGAGTCTGCGCATGAATGGGGCACCCAGGATGGTGGCCGGGCGACACGGGACCGGCTGGTGGCGGGCAGGCTGGATCTCCATCGCGATGGCTATGGGTTTGTGCGGCCCAATGGGAGCACGAATCGCGACGATGATTTGTTTATCCCGCCCAACGAGTTGAACGGCGCGATGCAGGGCGATGAGGTGCTGGTCGACGAGGCTCCGCCGGGGCGCGATGGGCGGCGCAGTGGGCGCGTGGCGCGCGTGCTCACACGGCGGAACCCTACGGTCGTGGGCATCTTCCATTACGCGCGGGCGCGCGCGGGCCGGGGCGCGTGGGACGACGTCCCGGTGGCGAATGGCAACTACGTCACGCCGCTGGATGAGCGGATGGCAGGTGCGCCAGGCGGCGGTGCGATTCTGATTCCGCAGGGCGCGGAGGTTCCGGCGATGGCGGCGGAGACTCCGCATCGCGTGCTGGGCGAAGAGGCGCAAACACAACAGCGCAAGTGGAGCACGGGGGATCTGGAGCCGGGGCACGCGCCGCTGGAAGGGCTGGCGGTGGATGTGGAGATCACCGATTTTCCTGCGCCGGGGCGGCCGGCGAAGGGGCGCGTGATTGAGGTGCTGGGGCCTCCGGATGCGTTTGGTGTGGACGTAGAGATTGTGATTCGCAAGCATCATCTGCCGCATGTGTTCCCGGCGAATGTGCTGGCGGAGGCGACGGCGAGCGCGGCGCAGACGGTGGACACGCTGCCGCCGGAGGAGGCTGCTGCGCGCAGGGATTTTCGCGGGCTGCCAATTGTAACCATCGATGGCGAGACGGCGCGGGACTTCGACGACGCCGTGCTGGTGACTCCGCTGCCGAATGGCAATTGGGAGTTGCAGGTACACATTGCGGACGTGAGCCACTATGTGCGGCCGGGGACCGCGCTGGATCTGGAGGCGCGGTTGCGCGGGACCAGCGTGTACTTCCCAGACCGCGCCGTGCCCATGCTGCCGCCGCAACTTTCCAGCGGGATGTGCAGCCTGCGCCCGGATGAGGACCGCCTGGTGCTGAGCTGCGTGATGGAGATCGACGCGCGCGGCGAGGTGCTGGGGTACCAGGTGTGCGAGGGGATCATCCGCAGCGCGCGGCGCATGACGTACACGCAGGTGCAGGCGATTCTGGACAGCGGGACAGATGCAGCGACGGATGTGGACAGGGCGGTGCGCGAGGAGTTTGCGGAATTTGTAACTCATTTTGATCGGATGTACGAGCTGGCGCTGAAACTGAATGCGAAACGCCACCGCAGAGGGAGCATCGACTTCGATCTGCCGGAGCCGGTGATTGCGTTTGACCCGGACGGGAACATGCAGTCGATTGTGCGGTCGCAGCGGGGCTGGGCGCACCGGCTGATCGAGGAGTTCATGTTGAGCGCGAACGAGTGCGTGGCGACGTGGATTGAGAAGAATGCGGTGCCCGGGGTGTACCGCGTCCACGAGACGCCAGACCCGAAGCGGATCCTGGATTTCGAGGAGACTGCCAGCGGGTTTGGGTACTCGCTGGGGTTCGCCAGCCTGCCGGTGAAGCGGATGACGATGAAGGCCGACCGCCGCGATGTGCGCAAGAGCGGCGGCGGTGGACGACCGGCGAAGACGCATGAGGTGGCAGAGTCGATTCCCGTGACGCCGCAGATGTATCAGCGATTGACGGCGAAGATTGCGGGCAAGCCGGAGGAACGGATTCTCGCATACCTGATGCTGCGATCGCTGAAGCAGGCGCGCTATAGCGAGAAGAATGAGGGCCACTTTGCGCTGGCGAGCCCGTGCTACACGCACTTCACGTCGCCCATCCGGCGCTATCCGGATCTGATCGTGCATCGCCTGCTGCGGGACCTGATTCAGGATGGTGCGGATACGCGGGGCGGCGCGATTTTGAGCAGCGATCCACAGCCGTGGAAACAAGCAACTGGAAGAGTTACAGATAGGTCACAAAGGCCGGAGGCGTATAAGTGGGAGCCGATTCCGGAGCCCGAGCTGGCGGCGATTGCGGCGGAGTCCAGCCAGGCGGAGCGGCGCGCGGACGATGCGGAACGCGAGCTGATGGAGTGGAAGAAGATGCGGTTCATGGAGGACCGCGTTGGCGAGGACTTTGGCGGAACCATTCTGTCCTGCACCAAGTACGGGTTCTTTGTGGAACTCGACGATCTGTTTATCGAAGGGCTGGTGCCGATTGCGTCGCTGAGCGGTTGGGGCACCGACGAGCGATTCGTCTTCCGCGACACGGATAAGCAGATTGTGAGCACGCGCGGCGGGCGAGCGTTCAAGATGGGGCAGCGGGTGCATGTGCTGCTGGACCGGATCGACCGGCAGCAGCGGCGGCTGCAGTTCGCTCTGGTGCCGGGAGCAACGGCCACGGAGACGAAGACGCTGCGTAAGAGCAAGGCGGCGAAGGCGGATAGTGCAGCGGAGCACAGCAGCCCGGACCGGAGCGGCAAGAAGCGCAAGGCGAAAGGTGCAGGGGGCAAGGCCGGGGCGAAGAAGGGCAAAGGCAAGCGGCGGTAATCCCCGATACAATCAAAAATGAAACAGGAGATAACCGCGATGGCGCACATGGTGTTTTGCACGAAGTACAAGGCTGAGTTGGAAGGGCTGGACGAGCCGCCGTTCGACTCCGACTTCGGCCAGAAGATCTACAAGAATGTTTCGAAGAAGGCGTGGGGCGAGTGGGTGGAGCGGCAGAAGATGCTGCTGAACGAGTATCGGCTGCAGCCATGGACGCGCGAGGCGCAGGATTTTCTGGTGGAGCAGATGAACGGCTTCTTCTTTGGCGAGGGCGAGGGCGGCGCATTGCCCAAGGAGTATGTAGCGCCGAGTCACTAAAGGCGGAGCGCTGCGGCGACGATCAGGATGCGGGACGGCCAAATCGGCCGCAGGTCGTGTACACTTAGGGTTGCAGCAGACCCCTGTGCCGTCCGCCTGGACGACGCGAAACACAAGTCGGGACGTGGCTCAGCCTGGTAGAGCGCACCCTTGGGGTGGGTGAGGTCGCTAGTTCGAATCTAGTCGTCCCGACCATTACTTTCAAAAACTTAGCTCATCTGGATGTGCCCCGTGGGTCCACAAGGGTCCAATGAGGCTGAACCGCGCACGGAGAGTTGGGGCCGTGGTTCACGCTGGGTGTATCGGGGCGCGACGGCTCACCGCGTCTGAACACGTCGCATTGCCTCGAAGGCGGACACGGGAACATCGATCGCTCGATCGCGCTCCCTTAGCCGCCTGTCTGTCTTGCTGAATCTGGATCACCGCCGAGCCACGCTGCCCGCGCGGCTGAATCCGAATCGCGGCTTGGACCCGATGCGACGCCACCTCAGCTGTTGCGACTCACAAGGTCTGGTTTAAGAATCAAAAGTTCGCCCAAGATCTATCGCTATCAACATTAATCAACGTGTGCCGGCTACGTTCAAGGTGTACGCGCGCGAAGGGCTGGAACCTTGAAGAACTACGGTGTAGCTATAGTCTCCTGCTGAGACAGTCGGAGAGATAGTGCATGTGGGGTTTGTTCCGGACAACACGAGCACTCCGTCTGAACAAGGAGAACTCTGGAATGTGATGACCAATCCTGGACCTTGAGGCATCCAACTAACGGCCGTCGTTGTGGAAGGAACGTCGACGGTTTGGGGCACTGGAACGCCATTCTGATCCACAACGGTCGGGGTGCTTCCATCTAACACAACATATTCTTGCAAGGTAACCCCCCCAGCAGTCAATTTTTTGAACTTGTCGGCTTGGCTGTTTCCGCACCCATAGCAAGACCCAACAATGGGGGACAGTTGAATATTCAGCTGAGGAGCCATGAGGGCCGGTGAAGGACTATCCCCTTGGGCGGCCCCGAACTGATACTTGTAGAACCATGGAATCGGCGGTGTTGAACCGCTGGGTGGATTCTTAACCGTGCATTCGAGGCCTCCTGGTTGGACGTCGACCACATACACATGGAATTCCCCATTGTATGTTCCGGGCGTTGCCACACAAAGTCCTTCCGGAATTGTTAATGTCAGCTTGCCGTTTTTCGGATCTTGTCCCTTCCACGTGAGCGTATCGCCAGGTTTGATCGTGGTAGGCAGCATGACATAGTTGTCTTTGTGAGGACAGCCCCGCAGCGTCTCCGCCAGGGCGAAGCCAATAACCAGGGCCAAGATGGGAATTAGAGTTGTTCGATAGGCTTTCATAGAAACTCCACACTTACTCAGTTAGAAATGCGCTTGAGTCGTAGAAGCGATCGAACTCAGGATCTCCTGATAGCGACGATCGCTTCGCAGCGGCCCCATGTCCGTCATCGATTGAATCTGAAATGCTGTGGCGCCTCGCTTGAGGCAGGCGACCACTACGGTAAGCGCCTCGTCACGCTTGCCAAGAAGTTCGAGCGTCCTTGCTTTGAAGAGCTGGGAATCGATGTCGTCAGATGGATACTTGGCCGCATTGTCAATCAACGCGGGAGCTGTCTGAGGCGCGCCCGACTTGACCCGACAGAGAGCAAGGAGCATCCATCCCGGTCCGTCTATGGGGTTTGTCAGCAATTGTTCCTGCTGTGTTGCCGCGGCTTGAGAGTACGCTTTTTGGGCTTCGCTGCGACCGTGCACCAGAGAGTAGCAGTCCCCTAATTCCAACCAACCGGCGCTTTGAGCCGGGTTCAAGTCAACCGCGCTCCTTGCAGTGCGAAGCGCTTCGGAATACTTTCCTTCACAGCGGTATGCTGCGGCCAGAGTAATGGCCGCGAGATCGTTCGGCTGCAGCGCTGAGCTTCTGGACGCAGCATCTTCGGCTTCGGTAAGTTTGCCCTGTCGCAGATAGACGTCTCCGATATTGTTCAAAGGGAGCGAGCCCTTGGGTGAGGCCAGACTAGCCAATCGAAACTCTTTCATGGCTTGCGTGTATTTGCATTGGAGTGTGTATGCAACTCCCAACTCATTGTGACCAAACCAATAATTAGGGCGTAGATCTGTAACCCTGCCAAGCGCCTCCTCAGCTTCGGGCCACCGATCAAGTTGTCTATAAAGCTGTCCCTGATAGACCAGCGTCCGAGGATTCACCGGATCGAGGGCGAGAGCCTTTTCAATTTCGCGAGACGCGCCTTCCATTTCTCCCGTCTTTACCAGCACTGCGGAAAGAGCCAGATGGGCTTCAATTGAGTTGGGGTTGAGAGTGAGAGCTTTGTCACAGTTGGCGCGGGCCAGCGACAGCGCGGCTGGGTCGCAGTGCAGCCCGTAGAGTCGACAGTAAGCCAACGCCAACTTTGCGTAGGCAGATGCGTAACGAGGGTCCAGTTCAACGGCCTGCTTGTACTTATCTATCGCAGCATTGAGACCTGAATCGTTAGGCTGCTTCATGAGAGTTTCGGCTTCCTGAAAGGTTGCGTAAGCCTCACTTGACTGAGTGTCTGGCACTCCAACCTGCTCATAGCTGCTGATACCGAGAAGTTCGGACGCCACACGAGCTGCTTTGGCAGGTAACGATATCTGCTGATCGAACGGAAGGGTGATACGTTTCTCTCTGAGCGCACGGGTAGAAGATGGGTCAAGGAGGCGAAGAGTAAGGTCAAGCTTTCCGGAGGAAGGAACACCCGAGGCCGCGAGAACCAGATTGGCTCCTAGCCGGTCGCGAAGATCATTGAGTTCCGCAGTTGTCTTCGACCCTGGATCGAATATCGGAGAAACGATGTAGAGGTCGCGATCAAATGCCTCGGCACGCTCAAGCTCTTTTCCAATAGCGTCTATCGCTCCCGCTACCATTGGCTTTATCCGGATGTCTGACGTTGGCGGCCAGTTGAGCAATGCGACGAAGCGCCTGGCTGGGAGCGGGTGGAGAAGATCGTAGAGGTTGTCCCATTTCCATACCACCGCGCCGGCCGCGGAGCAGGCCACCAAGGCAGACCCGAGTGCGAATTGGCGTCGGGAAAGCAGTCGCGAGGCGGAGTGGTTCGCGACTCCCCGGGACGGCCAGGACTCGAACGGCCGGCTGGAGATCAAGGACGAATGCAGTTGATTGAAGGCAATGCTGCGGCGGTTGGGGTCGATCGACAGCAACTCCTTGACTGCCGAGATGAATTCGGGTGCGACATCTGCCATGTCCAGTGCCGGAGACGGTTCGGCCGCGCGGTTGACCGCGCCAACGCGCGGGCGCTCGCCAACCAGCACCTCATGCAACAACACGCCGAGCGAGAACAGGTCGGTGGCCTGCGACGGTCCAAGGAGAATCTCCGGCGCCATGTAGCCTGGCGTTCCCGCCACCAGGCTATGCCCCATGGTCTCGTCCGATTCATGGAGCTTAGCCAGTCCGAAGTCCATGATGGTGAGGCGCAAGTCCGACCGCGATTTGTCGAGCATCACGTTATTTGGCTTGATGTCGCGATGAATGACGCCCGCGGCGTGAATGGCTCCGAGTCCGGCCACCATCTGGCGGACAATTGCGATCGCCTCTTCGCGCCGGATCGGTTCAGGTTGCCGAAGCCTCGAAGAGAGCGTTTCACCAGCCAGCAGCTTCATGGTGAGAAACAAGAGGGGCGGCGGGGGATCGTCGTATCGTGCGATGTCGTAGATCGGGCAAAGATTGGGATGGGTGACCTTGCGGGCGAGGAGTACTTCTTGCTCGAAGCGACGCGAGGAGCCGGCATCGCCTGCTATCTCCGGCAGAATTATCTTGAGCGCAACGCGGACGTCCTGAAGGAGCCGGTCTGCAACTTCGTAGACTTCCCCCATTCCACCGCGGGCGATGTAGCGGATCACGGTGAAGCGGTCCGCAATGACCTGGCCGGGTTCGAAGCGGCTGGCCGCGCATCGATCAAAGGGATCAGGACTTACCCGCACGCCATTCGTTCTCGGGATGTTGGCGGTGCCTGTCGGATTTGCGGGGCGTGGGAGCGGTGGGGTCTCGAGAAAGCTACCGGCTTGTCCATCTGCAAATAGTAGGTCTTCGACGCGGTGTCTGAGTTCTGGGGCTCCCTTGCAGGCGCGGTCCAGGAAGGCGCAGCGGTCCTCCGGTCTGCAATCAAGAACATCACCAAACAACTGCTCAACGGTTTGTTCTTCACTGGCCATAGTTCCCATCCGGAAAAGGAGTGAGGAAATCTATTGCGGGACCCAAAGACTGGAGTGCCTGGCCGCTCAATAGGCCCGAATCCCGGGCCGCCGAGCTTGGATAAGAACAAGGAGAAGACTATACGATTCCTGGCGCCAATGGTTACACAACGCCCGGCGAATCTCCAGCCGATCAGGCGAATACAATCATGGGCCTGATCTCTTCGTTCATAGTGTTAATGCGTGACTTATCGTAGCAGGGGGCCATACCAGCTCATCACACCTAGGCCGGGGGAAAAATTCCGCCTCTCAAGCGACTGCAACGAATTGATGTCTCGCGGCTTAGGATGCAATAATGCGAGCCACCTGGTTGGTGATGCCGGGATTGATCATTATGACAAACGACAAGGATGATGTCACGCAACTTCTCAAGGCAATGCAGACGGGAGAGCCGTCGGCCGCCGAGCGCCTTCTGCCTTTGGTCTACGCCGAACTGCATCGCCTCGCCGCGTCGTACATGCGTAGAGAGCGGCAGGGCCATACGCTACAACCCACAGCCCTGATCCACGAAGCGTACCTTCGTTTGGCCAAGAGGGATGTGGACTGGCAAAATCGGGAGCACTTTTTCGGAGTTGCCGCCAATGCGATGCGAAGAGTGTTGGTCGACCATGCGCGAGCGCGCGCCGCAGAAATGAGAGGGGGCGGCCTAAAGCGTGTGGAACTAGAAGAAGGAATGGCGGTTTCTGGCGGGGGTGTGGAGGACTTGCTGGCACTCGACGAGGCACTTAGTGGATTGGCAGAAGTCAATGCACGACAGGCGAGGATTGTGGAGCTACGATACTTCGGCGGTCTATCCGTAGAACAAGTTGCTGCGATTTTGGCGATTGCCCCGCGTTCAGTGAAGCGTGATTGGGCCCTAGCAAGAATCTGGCTGTTGAATAAGCTTGGGGGAAGACCCAAATAACGAACTGATCTCGGAGGATTTTCATTTCGACACAGTCCACCCTGTTTCTGATCGAAATTCCGTAAGCCGCGCCAAGGCGCCGTGGGCCGCAAACCCGTCAATCATCGATCACGGTACGCCATCAGATCTTCCCCCAATGTCACCTATGCCGCTTCGGCTCTACGCCTCGCGACGGTTCTAAACACGCTCCAAGGTGGGTTTGCTTTGACCCATGTCACCTTTTCTGTTCTCCCTGCGCCTTACAGGGTACGGAGCCGATTGGCCCCGATATCTGAACCGAAAAGGAGATCGTCATGAAAAACGTCACCGCAATCGCACTTTTCATCGCATCCACCTTCATCGCAGCAGGTTCCGCTCCTGCGCAGGACCACCTGGTGAAGGCAGCCGTTCCGTTCAGCTTTACTGTCGGCGACCAAACACTGCCATCCGGCACCTACACCATTGATTCCAGGATGACGAGTCCAAACCTTTTGGCGATTCGGAACTGGGACAAGAAAATCAACATCCTGACCATGGGACACCCCGATCAGAGTGATCCACGGTCCGAGAATACGCTGGTGTTTCACAAGTGCGGGGACCAATACTTCCTGAGCGACATTCATTCAGAGGGCGCCTCGATCAATGTTCATTTCCCCACGACCAAGGCGGAGAAGCGGGCGAGGGCAGAGGTTGAAGAGGCGGGTCTCCACGTCAATGACCCTGTTCTGATCGCACTTCGGTAAACGCGTGATGCTGCCGCCGACCTGGGTGCATTGTGACAGCGGCATTCACACTGCGGGTTTTGTCTTGGAAACCCGCAGTATTTCACACCCACAGAAGATAGAACGTCCACCCAACTCGCCCGCTCGCCTCACGATGGTGCGAGCGCCTAACCGAAATTATGGAGGGACCACAATGAACGCAAAAATCAACATCCGTCACATGGAAGGGGTTACCGTTCTCGCAGCGAGCGGCAGGATTGTCCTGGGCGAAGGAGCAATTACTCTGCGCGATTCCATCCAGGAGGCCCTTAAGACAGGCACCAGAAAGCTCGTCGTCGATATGGGCGGCGTCAACTACATGGACAGTTGCGGTCTAGGCGAACTGACGAATGCGTACACTGCGGCCAAGGCCCGAGGCTGCGATGTCAAGCTTGCCAGTCTCACCAAGAGACTCGATAATCTGATGCAGATCACCAAGCTGGCCACCGTCTTCGACATCTATCCGGATGAGATGGAAGCCGTCGCCGCGTTCTCCAGTTGCCAAACCGCAGTGCAATGAACTCGAACAGGCCGCGCCGATGGACCTTATGATGCTCTTCTATTCCGACTCCTGACGGACGGCCCAGGATCGCTCTCGAACGCGCATCAACGTCCATCGGCCGTTCACCATATTCGGAAAATCGGGGCCGGTCGCTGGGTTAGCCAGCGTAATGACTACCCTTAGCTGGTTGCGATATGCCTCGCGGGTCCAGCTGCGGGTCTATTGTCCAGCTCTACGAACCAGCCACCCCATGCGAGTGAACTGGCGAGGAGCGTCTTATATAGGCGCGCTCAATTCGCGTTTCAGGCGCGGATGGCGGTGACCTGCAGGTATTCGTTGCGGATGAGGGTGTGGCTGGTTGGGTCAGTGGCCGTGTTGGCGCCGGACCACAGCGATTCGAGGTCTGCGGCGAAGGCGGCCTGACCGGCTGGGTCAAGCTTGCTGAAGGCTACCTGGGTAGGGCCAAAGTACTGGCGGAAGTATGCGACCGCGCCGGCGGGACTCATAGGCAGATCGAAGTCGATCTGGATCAGCTCGGCTTGAATGTCGCGGAACCCGGCGGCGAGGCGCTGGCGTACGGTAGCTTCGTCGCCCCACAGCACCGGCGGCTGCAGGCCGGGCGGCGGCGGCACATGCTTGCTGCCCAGGCGGAACATGGCGCCGGTAAAGCTGGCGGGGTTCCAGTTGGCCATGGCGAGCCGGCCGCCGGGCTTGAGCACGCGCGCCAACTCCGCGGCGACCAACTCCGGCCGCGGGGCAAACATGGCGCCAAACATGGTCACCACCACGTCGAAAGAGGCGTCGGCAAAGGGCAGGTCTTCCGCGTCGCCCTCCACAAAGACGGCGGACAGGCCCGCAGCGGTGGCGCGTTCCCGTCCCTGCTCCAGCAGGTTCACAGCGATGTCCGCGCCGGTGACGGTGCAGCCCTGGCGGGCTAGCGGGATGGCCAGGTTGCCGGTTCCGCAGGCGACATCGAGCGCGGTTGCGCCGGCGGGAATGTTCAGGCGTGCGATGAACGCTGCGGCGGCTGCGGCGGTGTTTCGGGCGATGACGCCAAAGTCGCCGGCCATCCAGGTGCTGCGCATGGCGGCTTTCACTTGCTCGATCGGGAGTGCAGAGCCTGGCATGGGAACCCTCGGAGTGGAGTGGGATGTGCGTAAGCATGCCGGAGCGGGGAATGCCGCGTCAAGCAGCGGTCGGGATGCGTGGCACGCGTTTCGCATGGCGGCGCAGGCAGGATCGCTGTGCCGCCGTCCTACGGCTTGGGCGGCACGATGAGTGGTTCGTTGTCTTCGATCTTGCGATCGCGGTGGCGGCGCTCCAGCACGAACTCCGTAAACAGGTGCGCGCCCACCCGGGTGGCGGCGACGGTGCGTGTGCCGACGACGCCGCCAAACGGGTCGTGGTTGGGATACCATGCGGCGTTGGCGATGATGGGGCCGGAGAAGTCTGCAATGGCCGGCGTCAGCGTAAAGAAGCGGTGGCCGTCGGTATCGTGGCGGGCCGTGACCTCGGAGAGCAGCGCGTTCTGGAGCTTTCGCCGCACCGAGCAGCCGTGGCACGGAATGTAGCGCAGGTCCTCGTGGAACAGCTCTTCCATGCCGTAGCGCACGTTGCCGTCGATGGCGGTGATGGCGACATTGGAGCCGAAGCGCTGCATAAAGCCAGGGAAGTCCTGACCCCATCCGGACGGACCGCCGCGGGCCTGGGCGTACAGGGTGCGGACGGTGGAGCGGGCAAACGCGGGCCAGCCGTAGGAATCGCGCAGGTAGTCCGTGAACTGGTCCCGATGCGACGGCTGGTCGTAGGCTTTCCCATTGACGGTGCCCAGCCTGGTGATGCGCTCCGCCTCAATCTCCGCCGGCGTGCGCGGCTGGCGCGATTGCAGCGCTGGCGCGGGCGGGGAATTGGGCAGCGTCTGCGGCGGTTGGCTGGGAGCGGGGGCGGTCGGAGCTGCCGTCTGGGCTTGCGCGCCAGCCAGCAGCCCGCAACCCAGGGCCGGGAGCAGCGCAATGCGTAGGCATACCGACAGACAATGCATGGGAAGGCTCCCGGGTGCGGCACGGCTCGCGCCACTCACATCCCGTTGGATGCAATTGGCCGAAAGAGATTCTTAAGATACAACATCGGCCGGGAGATGCCCACAGGGATTTGCAGCAGCACGCTGCCCGGCGCCTACTGGCCTTCGGTCTCTTTCAGGTAGATGGCGACGTAGTCCACGTAGTTCTCGGCGTACTTCATGATCATCTCGCGGTCTTCCGTGCCAAGCGTGCGGCGGATCTTGCCGGGCACGCCGGTCACCAGCGAGTTGGGCGGAATGATCGTCTTCTCGGGGATGACCGAGCCGGCGGCGATGATGGAGCCCTCGCCGATGCGAGCGCCGTTCAGAATGGTCGCGCCCATGGCGATCAGGCAATAGTCCTCCACCACACAGCCGTGGACCGTTGCGTTGTGGCCAATGGTGACCCAATCGCCGATCAGCACCGGGTAGACATGGCGCATGCCATGGAGCACGGCGCAGTCCTGCACGTTGGAGTTGGCACCGATGCGGATGGAGTTCACGTCGCCGCGGACGACGGCGTTCATCCAGATGCTGGCGCGTTCGCCCAGCACCACATCGCCGATCACCTGGGCCGAGACATCAACAAAGCAGGACGATGGAACAGTGGGGCGGATTCCCTGATAAGGTCGCAACATTTCAAGTTCTATTCTACGCATCCACGAGCCTATCCACTTGCTGGCTGCACGCGGGCGGATAGGGATGTGCCCTGGAGTGCATTTTTTTGCAGACGGAAGCGCCGAAATCGACCAGAAAAACCCGTTGCAGGCCGGCGATTGTGCGCTATTCTGGAATCTGCCCAATCGGGACGATTTGGAGGTGTATTTAGCCTTGGCAGAGATTCGAGTGCAGGAAGGCGAGCCTCTCGAGAACGCATTGCGTCGCTTCAAGCGGAAGGTTCAGACGGAAGACATCATCAAGGAAGTCAAGCGTCACAGCTTTTACCTGAAGCCCGGCGAGAAGAAACGCGTGAAGGAAGCACTGGCACGCAAGCGCAATCGCAAGAAGATACGGAAGGAACAGGACTAAGCCTGTCCCGACCACAAACCATGGCAGGGCCGCCGCCGCTTCGGGCAGGTGGCCCTGCTTCCACCAGGCCAACCGACCCCACCTCCCCAGGTCAAACAGGCCCCGGCACCGTCGTAGCTGCTGGCCGGCAAACTGGCATGCGTCTTCCTGCGGCATAGCACCGCAGTACCTGAATCAGGATCAATTGAGATCGCTGTATCCGCGCATTATTTCAAGTGAGTTGCGCAAGATGATCTTTTCCGTACGACGGGAGAAGCGGTATGGAATTCGTGGACAGGCTCTTAATTTGTGCAGACTGTGGCGGTGAGTTCATCTTCACCGCGGGCGAGCAGCTTTTTTTTCTGGACAAGCAGTTCAAGAACGACCCCAAGCGCTGTAAGCCCTGTAAATCCAGGCGCAGTGCGAACGGCGCGGCGGCCGCCCCAGGCAGTCCGGCGGCGGCTGGCATCTCGCGAACGGAGACCCGCACGGAGTGCTCTGAGTGCGGCATCTCCACCACCGTTCCGTTCAAGCCGACGCAGGGTCGTCCCGTGCTGTGCCGCCAGTGCTTCAAGAACAAACGCCCGGAGACACCGGCAGCAGGCGAAGCCGCTGCCGCCCCGCTGGAGGCCGTCGCTGCACCGAGTGTGCCCTGCACGGAACAGGTGCAGTCGGCCTCGTCCGATCTGGGCGGCGCATCCGTGCAGGCCGCTCCGGCTTAGCCCGCTTGCCGTAAAGTAGTAGGGCGATGCCGCACACCCCACCCCCGCTTCCATCCCCGCTCCCATCTCCACTCACGGACGACGCCCTGATTCGCGCGCGCCGGGAGCTCGGCGACTTTGAGGTGACCGTCTGCACCGATGGCGTCTACCTGCTGGACGGCGGCGCCATGTTCGGTGTGGTGCCCAAGACGCTGTGGCAGCGGCGCATCCCGGCGGACGCGGACAACCGCATCCGGCTGGGACTGAACTCCGCGGTGGTGCGCACGGGCCGGCACACCGTGGTCATCGAGACCGGCATCGGCAACAAGCATCCGGCCAGGATGCGCGAGATCTTCGGCAACCAGGAGCTGCTGCTCCAGTCCTATGCCGCAGCCGGCGTGGACCCGGCGGAGGTGGACATTGTGGTCAACACCCACCTGCACTTCGACCACTGCGGCTGGAACACGACGCTGCATGCGGACGGCCGCGTGACCCCCACCTTCCCCAACGCCCGCTACTTTGCCCATCGCGGCGAGGTGGAGCACGGCCACCTGCAACTGGAGCGCGACCGCGTCAGCTACCTCTCGCCCAACTACGACCCGCTGGTGGAGAGCGGCCAGATGACGCTGCTGGATCTGGCCGGCGCAGGCGCCACGGCGGAGATATGCCCCGGCATCCGGGTGGAGCTGTTCCCCGGACACACGGCGCAGATGATGGGCGTGCATATCGAGCCAGCCAGGGCGGCGGAGTCGCGAGCATCCGGCGCGGGCGCACCGCACGCAGTCTACATCGGCGACCTGATCCCCACGGCGCACCACCTGGACGCAACCTGGGTGATGGGCTACGATCTGGACCCGCTGCGCTCGATCGAGGAGCGCAAGCGGTTTTACCAGCGGGCGATTCCGGAGCAGTGGCTGGTGCTGTTTCCCCATGACCACGACACGCCCATGGCGCGGGTTGCGCTGAACGACAAGGGCAAGCCGGTGGTCCGGACCGAG
>Ga0302202_10000817_pt1 | contig 39852 bp, 47 predicted proteins | sample II_Bog_N3_3_FD_194579 | JGI IMG/M metagenome (GOLD analysis project Ga0302202, IMG submission 194579) | Peat permafrost microbial communities from Stordalen Mire near Abisko, Sweden - II_Bog_N3_3 | ecosystem: Environmental > Terrestrial > Soil > Wetlands > Peat | place: Sweden: Abisko...
GCGAGGCAGTCAGGTTTGCCACGCCGTTTGCAACCGCGGTCACGGTGTCGGTGATGCCATCGGCGTTGGGTACACTGGTCGCAAATGCCGAATTGTCGATGGTGAAGGTGACGGGCGGGATGGTCCACGTCCAAGCGTTGCCGAACTGGTCAAAGCCGTTGATGGAGGCAATGGTGACTTGGCCGGCGCTGGTGAGAGTGACTGGTCCTTGAACTGACATGAGGTTTTCTCCTTTGGTTGATGGTGCGGTGAATGCGATTTGGACGAAAGAGAGGCGTGGTTTGAGATGAACAATCTCATCCTCAATACGCCACTGGATGCGTTCCACTTCTTCGAGACGGTGGAGAGCTTCACGCTGGAGGCGGAGAGACTCTCTGAGCATCTCCTTTTCTTTGCGAAAAAATCCAAACATACTGTTCCTCCCGGCGTAATGATTAAACACTACACTGAAATTTTAAGATGTTCAATTCAGACCTCGTTTCAATCCACACCCCCCACATGGGGAGCGACTCTACAGTAACGGAGCTACTATTCCTCGAAGAGATTATTTCCCTTCGGCTTCTCCTGCTGGCCGCCGTAGGTCAACCAGCCCCAACGGGCAATAAGCGCACTATCGGACCTCCCGTTGTCTTTCTTCCTCGTCAGGTACTTGGCTGAGTGCGGATAGTGCTGCATCGCAACCGCTCTGCTGGCATCCTTCTCTTTGGAGCAGCCGGCCATGCAGCGGGCCTTCCACGTCGCCGGATGAACCGTCTGGTACGGGATAGCCAGAGCAGCCAATATCCCAAGCCAAAGTCCGTAGCCCATTCCGAAGTTGAAAGCTGAGGTGGCGCCCATCGTCCGCTCCCCACCTCCCGGCATGGCCTGGACCTTCTCGATCGTCACCATCACCTGCCTACCTGCCGCAGCGTCTTTGAGTACCTGTACCATCCGGTAGGCATCCAAAACGTGCTTTGTCTTCTTGTTGACCACCACTTCCAAAACGGGAGCATCAAAAAACTGCACTTCGTTCGCCTCTGGATCAAGCGCACAAACGCAGCCCGTCAATCCCGGATCTATCCCCAAAAATACCATCTTCCCCTCCTCCTACGGAACGTCGTAGAACCCGCTCCGTCTTGAACCTCGTTGACTGTTGCAAATCGCGTGAGCCGCAGCTATGTTGAACTGCCGATCGTCTCTCTCTGACCCTCCCGATTTTCTTGGTTTGATGTGGTCCACTGTAGAGTCGGCCCACCTGAGCGGCAGCTTGCAGATCCCACAGAGCCTTCCCTGCGCCTCCCACGCCACCCGCTTCCGTCTCTGGTACTCGTCTGACCCGGCCTTGCAAAGCAGGTTACACGCCTCGCGGCCGTCCTTGAACACCCGCACTGCAACGGGAGACTTCTTGATGTCTTTAGGCTTCGGAAACATCGTCATCCCCTCACCACCTTTCCCTCCGGCGTGTGCCGCTCAATAATGTGCCATGAAGCTCCCCGTGATTGAACAACACACATATCCCCGGTCATGCGCTCCAGGACCGAGGCGGTGGCACGTGCATCATCCTCCTTCGTGAACGGACGACACACCGAGTCCTGAGCTACACGACCGTATGGGTACTTCCTCGTCATGCTGCCTCCCTATTCAAAACAAGCAAACTCTCCGAAGTGATACGCTGCCGCATAGCAGTAGGCCAAGTGAGCCTCATAAGCCGTCTTGTAATACCCAAGATGCTTGTTCTTTCGATCGACGTTGATGTAAGCCTGCCATGCCTTGCGCCTTTTATGCCAACTCACACCCTTGTAGCCGCTGGTGCTTGAGTCTCGAAGTCCGGTATTCTGTCCCTGTTGCGTGTCGTCGGCAACCCTCAGATTCTCGTCCGTGTTATCAAGGGTACGCAGATGGTCCTTGTGGTCCCCTTCTCGCGGATCGTAACGCTGAAGGCCGAGGATTTGGCGGTGCATGAATACCATTGGTCCCTGTATTCCACCGATCATCGGAGAGTGACGAACCGCGTAAAATACACCCTTCAACTTCTTCCTTCGTAACGCTCTCCATTTGAATTGATTGAGTTCTTCGTAACGATGAGGGCTGACGTAAGCTACTTGCTCCTGCGTCAACAAGATTGTGCGGTATTCTACTTGAGGTGGAGGTATCAAGGTTGCCGCCTCCTTTGCGGCGATTGACGGGCCTGCAAGCCCGATACCTCCATTCTACAGCCGTTTACGCCGCTATGCTATTCTTTTGTTCTGCCTGAGACAAAACCTCACTGAACTCCAAAATGATAGCGTCGTTGATCTCTAGAACCTTCTCCAGAGCTTCCTCTACACTCAATCCTGAGTCAGCTACATCCTTTGCCCTCTTGAGGCTCTGGATGGCCCCTATGATGGCTCCGATGAGGGTTTTACCCTCCGACTGCTCCACCACCATAACCTCGATTACCCTACTCACATCCGAAGTGTCCATACCGTGCTTCTCGGCAAACTTCTTTGCCCCGTCCTCAATCACTGTCCTGCGGCTTTCGGGCATCGACATTTTCATGGTGATGATGGGTTCTTTGGTGGCCGAATCTCTCTGCTTGCCGTTCATCTCCTTAGCGACCCGATCAGAGAACACTCTCATCGACTCATCAGCCGCCCACCCTACCCACTCCCTGTCCAACCGCTTCGCTTCTGGAAGGTCCGCCAATTCGCTGCAATTTGCCAGCTTCATACTGGTGAAAAGTTCCTCCGGCAAACCCCTGAAAGACTCGGCCAAGCGAATGACGTTGTGCCAAGTGCTTTCCTTAACGCCGGCCGCCTCACGCGCCTCCTGCTCGTCCCTGAAGCCCAGCATCCCCCACAAAGACTTCTCCTTGAGGGCGAAGGCGTGGTAGCCAATCCGAAGGCTGTTCCTCGACTGCAAGACCGACGCCTGCTTGATCTGCTTGTAGTGGAAAGTGGCCTCTTCCTTCCGAGCCTTGATCTCCTGCTCTTCCCGTTCACGTTGAGCCGGATCAATCTCTGCCGGCTGACCTGTCTTTGTAGCTTTCGGCATTTGTAGAACTTCCGCTATTGCCATACTTCATCTCCTTCTGAATTGCGTTCTCAAACTTCAACTTCTTCCTGTTGTAAACGCAGGTTACTCGTCCCCGCGTTCCCTCTCTGCTCTTGTCAACCATGATCTCCACATCGAGGTCGTCACCCGGATCTCGCTTCTCCGAATCCTCCATCGTGATGATGACGATGTTTTGAGCAGCATGATGGATTGCCGACCCACCGTAAAGATCTCCCTTCGTCCGGTGCCTCTTTTTAACGACCCCCTGCTCTTTCGAGAACTGACTGAGCGCAATCACAGCACAGTTCGGTTCACCTTTCGCCAGATCTCGCAGTCCAAATACCACCCCTCGCGTCTCCTCCGGCCCAACCTTCCCCGGATTTTCCAATAATTGAAGGTAATCCACTGCAATGATTCTAACCCCGTGCCGGCGCCGCATCATCTTAGCCCTGGCCCTCAACTTCTGAATTGACAGTGGAGAAGTATCGTCAATCCAGATTGGCAACTTCGCAATCTCCGCCGAGATGCGTTTCAACTCAGGAACGTGTGTGTGAATGTTCATCAACCGCGGATCTCTCATGTGGTCCGCCGTCAGAATGTCTGACATCAACGGGTAGAGCCTCTGGAGCAATTTCTCTTTCGGCATCTCGCATGAGAATATCCCGACCGGAATTCCCTCCAATGCGTTCGCTAAAACCATCTGCATCATTGCTTGAGTTTTCCCGCTGCCGCTGTCGGCCGCAAGTATCGTCAGTTCCCCACCGTAAATCCCCTTCGTCTTCTTGTCGAGGTCTTCAATCCCCCAGGTCATGTCCAGCGCCGTCTTCTCAAGATTCTGGTTCCGCTTGGAAAGAATGGCCGCTTCAATCGCCCCTACCACCTCCGCTGCACTTATCGCATCCGAATTCTCATCGGCCACCGACCGAATCAGCCTCTCCTGAACTCCCTCAATCAGAATGCTGGAATTGATACCCTGCGCCTCGGCTGACTGGTACAGACCCTTACCCACCTCCATCAACAACCGGAGCTTCGCCTTCTCTCGAACGATCTTAACGTGCTCCTCGATATTCAACCTGCGAGGGATTCCCTCTGTCAGCCCCGCAAGATACGCTTGGCCTCCTACGCTTCCCAACTCTCCGCGCTTGCGGAGAACGTGAGAAAGGGTCACAATGTCCGCGTGATGAACCCCCTCCTCCAGCCCATCCATAATTGAAGCGATGGCGCCAAAGATGATCCTGTGCGAGTCGAGGCTGAAGTCTTCCGTTGAAAGGTCGCCGATCGCGTCAAAATAGGTATCGTTCTCTATAAGCAACGTCCCCAATATAGCGAGTTCTGCCTGCGCGTCCGCCGGCACTCCGCTCCCCAACTGCTTGACTGGCTTCCCCATTTTAGTGGCACCCTCCGCCGCTCGGTGAATGGCAACTTCCACCTGAATACTCAACACGATGGCTGGGCTTCTTGCGGAGCTTATTGATGGGCTTCTTGGAGTCGTCTTCCTCAAGCAAACGCTTCGCTAGTTCGATAAGTTCTTCCGCCAACTCCCGTTTCGACTTTGCCATAACTCCTCCTTGAATCTCCTCCGGTTTTACTTCCAACAATCCAGCCCAATCCGCCGTCAACCGTCCGTCCGGCTGAACTACCAACTCATAGATCCCATCCCAGTGCTGCGTCGGCTCCATGACGGAATACTTCCAGTTGACCTGCATCTCGCCAACCTGCATTCGCGCCACCTTACAGACCGGGCAGGTACTCACATCCCTGAATCCCCAGTCGCGCCCAAACATCTCCATCGCCGGACAATCTTCCATCGAATCGTGGTAGATACGGAAGTTGACAGCCGCCAGATTCTTGAAGTTCTTGGAGTAGTCAATGAACTCCCGGCAGAAATTCACAGAAACATCTGGAGGCACCACGCAGTTGAAACAGATGTCGGCCCATTGAATGTCATCAATCAGGCCGCGAAGTTCTCTGGTTGATGGAACACTCTTCGTCTTGAATATATTCTCGTTGAGAGTATCGGAGGCGTGGTGACGGCTGATGTTAATATGTTTCACAACTCCAGAGAGGATTACCTCTTGCTTCCGAAGACGAACACCGTTTGTCGTCAGAACAACTTTCGGGAAACGCTTCTTTCTTTTCCTCAGAACCTCCATCACATCTTCAAGAACCGGAGAGATGGTAGGCTCCCCTCCAGTCACGCTAACGTGCGAAAACTCTTTCGGTAGAGCATCGAGAATTGCAGCCAGCCGCTCACCAAACTTCATCATCGGAAACTTGTTCGCATCTTGGTCACGGTTCCAAAAGCAGAACTCGCACTTAGCGTTACATGCCCCTGGTAGCATCACCGAAAGATTAGGAGTCGAAACCAGTAGCTTCGTCGTCCTCTTTGCAATTTTTACCAACCCCATGTAACCCTCCTCACAACTCGCTTGCTTCGCGCACCGTGCTGGGCCACGGCCAACCTGTAACCGTCCTCAAGCACTCTTCAAACCCCGCCGTAAGCCGTCGCTCGTCAATGTCCGCCAACGCTTCCACGTAGACCGCTATCAACTGTGGCGTGATCGCCTTCCCTGCTATCGACCCAAACTTCTCCAGCCATGAGCCTATCAGGTCAACCCGGATCTGCTTAGGATTGAACTCCTGCGGCTGCAACTGCTGATTGCCTTGCAGCGTAATTGCCTTGCTCCCGCCCAAGCGCTTCACCATGCTTCCCTCCAATCCCGTTCGGCATCGTCTTCCCATAGCGGTCCAGCGGCGCTTCCAGATACTCCAGAAGCCTCCCAATCCACAGATACAAAGCCTGAGTCTTCACCACACCCTCTGACTTGTAACGGTTGCCCAGGGCGCGTCTCCACTCCTCCCGCGTCACTTCCTTGTTCTGCTTGAGCCAACGCTTCACCGCCGCCCCGTCCGCGGAACCCATCGTGAATGGCAATCCCTTGTTGACGAATTCATAAGCCTTCTTCACGTCATCCAAGAAGTCCTGCCTACAGGTCGAATCCGATTCCAAAATTTGGACTTTCTCCGTAGATGCCACTCCCGTCCCCAGAGGCCACTTGTTTTTCGTCTGCTTCCCAATGAACTCCGGACATAGCGTATGCAACTCCCCCATGCCTTCCAACATGAGGGATGAGTTGCACGACACCGCCTGACTCAACTGTGCGGTTGTCCAAGACCCGTCGCCGAGCGCGTTCACCGCCACAAGAGCCAACACGCCTCTGTACGTCAAACCTTCGAGAAAATCACTGTCAATGATTATCTTCATACTCACCCCTATTCAAACCTCGCAAATTCTCCGAAATGCTTCACCGCAGCTTTACAATATGCCACATGAGCATCTTGTGGAGTAACAAATCCTCCTAACCCATAACGTCTTCCTTTCACCCTTATCAACGCGACCCATCGCTTCCTCTTTTTATTCCAATACACACCATTGAATCCAGATGTATTATCAACCCTTCTGACGGCATTCGCTTGGTTCTGAGATGTTGTCCCTACACGAAGATTTGAATGTCGATTATCGAGAGTGTTCTTGTTGTCGATATGGTCAACCTCTCGCAGATCGAACATATCGAGTCCAAGGATTACACGCGCAAGCGGAATCTTGTGTCCGCACTTACCTCCTCGAAACCATGCAGTAGCGTAAAAACATTTCTTTTTACTGTCCCACTTGGAACCAAGTTTTAGATTGGAACACTTCTCGTAGTCTCCACTGTCAACAATGGTAACAAGACCTCTCCCTATCGGCAATTCGTAACACTTCTCATCATCCTTCATGTTCATCTCCGTTTACGGTCGGAGGAGGCCAGGGAGGATGCCGTAACACCCTCCCTGGGAGGAGGCGTCCGACTGGGGAGCCGGACTAACCGACATGGGGTGTCGGCTACAGAGACTATAACAACTCCCCTTCGTCTCCGCAACCCGATTCTTTCCCCACTGCCAACTCGATTGAACCCACCCTGTTTTTCCCCACCAACTTCATAACCTGACCCGTCTCCTGGTCGATCACCAGCAACGGTCTCCGCTTCCCATCATCGTCAATCCGCCATCCAAACAATTCCTCAACCGTACACTCGAAGTACCGCGCAATCTGTACCGCCAACTCTAGTTTCGGGAGGGTTTGGTGATTCAAAATCTCCCCCGCCAGACTCTTTCCGATACCGAAGATCGCTGCGAAGTCCCGCAAGGTGATTCCGTGCGCGGTGCATATCCTCTGGAGAAGCGGGGAGTCCCCATAGAACTCCCTCGCCTTCTCGTTGCAGTGTTGGATGTTTGAGCTTCCGGCCATGCTACGCCCGGAACGAGGTGGACTCGGTAACGATGAGCTTCACGCCAGGATAAGAGAAACTTTCCTTCATGCTCTTCGCCATCTGCCCCAAAAAGCTCTCGTTCGCAACAACCGCCATCAACGGCACTTGTCCTGCTACTACCGCCGTGACAAGCGCCTTCAGGTCCGTAACCTCGATCTGATAGTTCTTCCGCGCCACGCTTCCTGTCGGCTTGGGCGCCGCGGCCTGAATCACCACCGGAGCCGCGATGACCTCCTCCTCCAGCACTGCATCCGCCGCCTCAGATTCCCCCGCTGCTGCGAGTTCAAGCGCCCGTTGGAGTGCATCCTCCTCCGCCTGCTTCTGAGCCACCTCACGGGCAAGACGCTCTTCCTCTTCCCGCTTCCGGCGCTCCACAGCCTGATACGCCGTTAGCAATCCGCCCAGACGAGTCTTCTCCGTGTTGTACGGTCCTGTGTCGTCCTTCTCGGCTTGCAAAACCGGCTTCTTGATGTCGTCGATCTGAGACTTCACGCCCTTGAAAAAAGTCTCCGTCTCCTTCGCCGCCGTCTGAAGCAACCGGCCGTACTGCGTGGCCGTCTCTGCCTGTTCCGTCGTCTCGACGACCGTCAACTTCTTCGACGCCAAAACAATCGTCCCGTACTCGTTACGCAAGGCGATACGCTTGGTCTCGTACTCGCCACTCGGTCCAAGGATCTCGATGATCCTCGGCAATGCCAATGCTGTTGCTGCTGTCCCCATGATTACTCCTCCTCTTGATTTCTGAACTTCGCCAATTTTGCGTTGACTGCCAGATTCGCCGCCGCCAACAGGATAATGAAGTTACTCTTCGCCTTCAGAGTGTCTACCCAGAATGGAGTAACTCGCCCATCTTTGTCAACCTGAAGAGCGCATCCAACGTAAACATCGCCCTCCAGCTTCGGTGCCCCTCCCGTGTAAGCCCCCGTCTGCCATGCCCAAGTCTCTGAAGCCTTACTGCCGGTCTTCAGATCGAGGATGCAGGGCCGACGCTTTCCTTTGTAGATCAAACTCCCACGATGGTCGAGAGTTCCACCAACCCGCATTCCGTTGAGGACGATGATCTTCTTCTCCTCCACGGCTAAAGGTTGATACTCGACCAACTTCAACCAACTTTCAATGCCGACAACCGCTGGGATGATTTCATCAGGGCAGGATTCCCAATCCAACTTCCCGAAGACGAGATACTCGACAGCCTTGTGAACGGCGTTTCCAAAACCGCGCTTCCACTCCAAAACGTCGGGGGCAATCATCGAGAAGTCGCTCAGGCCAAGAGCCCCGAAGACGCCCGTAACCGAAGGAATCACTACCCCTGACGAATCACGATAACAATGGTTCGATTCCTGATAGAATCCTCCCTCGATTGCTTGTCCCCACGCCTCACTCCCCATCCCCATCCCCTCCAAAATTTGGACTTAATCGCCGTCAACGCTGAAACCACAATTCTTCAGGAATATCTTCAACTCCTCACAGCGTAGAAGATGATAATGATACTCCCGAAGCACAGCAGCTTCTGCATCGTCAGACCGCTCCGTTGCGGTCCACTCGGAATCGAACGCCTTTTGCAGATTAGGCGACATTCCACTTGCGATCACTTTCGACTTCTTTGTAAGTGCCATCTCCACCTCCCGTGGTTAGATTTTTCGGTAATTGAATCCGAACTTCAGAGTGGCTCCAAATTGCCGGCCGGCGCTGTCCGCGTTGATGATGTCCGTCACCACCTGCTCTGGGCAGTTGCTGTATTCATAGGTACTCTGAACGTCGCCCGTCTTGCGATCCTTGAACGCGACATACGCCTTCAGCGTCTCCGCGTCGTAACCCACCCTAACGATTTGCGTGCTATCCACATCTGTCCAGCTGATTGCCATGTTATTCTCCTCCTCCGGTTGATTGTTGATGTTGGAGCGGGGAAAAGGACTCGAACCATTCACCTGCGGATTAGGTATCCGGTTTCGATGCCGGACTTTTCCGCTGCTCTACCCCTGAGCTATCCCCGCTTTTGGTTTGAATGTGCTGTCTAAACCCGTCCTAGAAGAATGTCCCGCTGCTAGAGCGTCGTTTGACGTTAGCCTAGCGGAGCGGACGGGTTTAGGCAGGACACCCTGCCATGCTTCTACTTCGCAGCCTTCTCGGCCGCCTTCTTTTCCTTGCGGAACTTCTTCCACCGCTTCGTTTGAGCGGCTGCGATACGTGCCCTTCCCTCTTCGGTCAAGACCCGCGTGGACGTTTGCGATACTGCCTTCTCTTTTGCCATGTTTTTATGTTACTCCAAGTAACTCGTAATTGCAAGTGGTCCCCATTGTGCGTTCTGGTCCCCCGCCCCGCACCCCACGGTTCGTATCAGGCCAACTTGAACCTGTGCCAAAAACTTAATACGGAGAGTGGCCCATGACGACCAGCACCTCAGTCGGGAATAAATTACCCTCCAGATGACTCTCCGCATCTCCCACCCGGCCCCTTGCGATCGGCTGCTGCCAACTCCTAAGAGTATCCCTCTCCGGAATGTTACGGCGCTCGTCATCGTTGTGAACCTTACCGGGTGGAAACTTAATCGTCCAAAACTTCGTGCCAGTCCACCTCGCCCACAGCCATCGAGCAGGCGTACTCGTAAGCGTTGAACGCCTCAGATCCCTTCGGTGGGCAAGCCAGATCCCGTGCGTGTTCAATCCGCTGGGTCGCAAGATACTTCTTCAAGAGGTCTTCTGTGAAGAGAGTGTTCTTGTGGTTCTGAGTAATCAGGGTATGAAGGCGCTTCGCTCTCTTCATTCCCGCTGTCCCCGGACTGGTAGAATCCTCTGCCGGTGCCGCCTGAGCCGCTGGCGCCGCTTCCACCTTCGCCTTCGGCGGAGCATCGTCAAAGATCCCACCCAACCCAGCCGCCCGATACTCTTCCAAAATAGGGTCTGGTTGACCAGGTTCTCGCTTCTCCTCTGTCGGCTTCACGTCCTCGTACTCGGCGTCGATTACCTCACCTTCCTGAACCGGCGCCACCAACATCTCCACCGTGGAGGTCATGTACTGGTCCGTCTTGCCGACCGTGCGCTTCGTGGCTGTGATGAGTACCTTCGCGCCCACCACCATCTCGGCATCGATCAGGTGCTTCGGGACACTCACCACCTTGCCGTTGACGACCAGAAACAGAATACCCTCCGCGCTCCCGGTTCCAAACTTGGCATTGGTGATCTCACCGCTGATCTCCTCCGGCTTCGTCTGCTGCTGCCCCTGGGCGGCCACCTGCTGCGTCTGCTGGACTGTCTCCGCCTTCCCGGTCTGCACCGGAGGCTTCTTCTCGTCCGTGCTCTTCGGCATCTGAACCTGCGGCTTGCCCATCACTGAATCAGGAGTAACGCCGCGGGGTTCGTTGTCAGCCTGATCCATCTCCTCGTTCGTGTAGACGCCACTCAGTTCATCAGGAAACGCCTTGCGTAGAGCTAAGGCTTCGGCCACTTTCCCCAACATCAGGTACGGCATCCGCCTCCACATCGGATTTGCCTTGAGTTCTCCGGTCTGCTTGTCCTTGTAGGTCTGGACATACTCCCCCCACCGCGCCGTCGCCTTGTAGGGAACCTTCTCGTCACCGCGCCCGTAACGGTAGACCGTCACCTTTGCCGTGTTCGGATGCTCTCCATCCTCGCTGTCGTATTCGGGTTCGTCGATACCAGCAAGCTCGTTGGTCCTCGCGGCCACCACTCTGTAGCCGTCGATTCCGGTCTGTATCACCATCTTATCTTTGCCGGCCGAGGAGTCCCACCGCTTCACCACATGGATCTGTCCGGTGAACGGGTCCAGCCGCTTCAGCTTCGCCACCTGCAAAAAGAACGCCAGTTCGTTCTGGTCGCACCCCTTCGCCACCGTCTCGCCCAAGAGTCTAATCTGTTCGTTCGAGAACTCTGCAACCGGCTTCGCCAGCCGGGTCTCCTTCTGTACTGCCAATTCATTTCCCATGATCCCCTCCATTACCTCTCTTTGATAAAATCCCCGCGATTTAGTAACATCGCCAACTTCACAATAGCACGTTCTGAAGGATGCACAATACCCCGCTCCCACCTCGACAGGCTGCTCTTGTTCCCGCCGATCTTGGCCGCCACATCCTCCATTGACATCCCCGCCTCGATCCTCGCGGTCGTCAGTTTAGCGCCGTCTACTGTGAAAAGTGTCTTCATCCCTGTTTCCCATCGACCACTACCGGAGTCATCTCCGGGTGCTCAAGAATTTTCACCACATCTCCAGCCGCGTCGTCATCACCGATGATGATATGGCTCCTGGAATCCGTTGTGTGTCGTGCTACCAGAGTCAACTTGTACTCCTTCGGTAACAGGTCTGCAATGTCGGCAAGGTGATTGCCTATCGCTCTTCGTAATAGCTCCATCCTTGATGTGCTCATCCCTACTCCAGCGGCCCATCCAGCATCCGCGATGTGAATTGCCAAAGGCTCTTCTCTGCCTCATAGTCGGAAAGCTTGTACGCTTTCCACCACTTTTTCTGGTCAGGGTTCCACCTGAAAGAGAAATCCTTCGCCTTCTGGTTGTTGTTGAAGTCAACCATCGCCTGAACGTAAACCGTAGGCTCCTGCGCTCGTGCAATGATGCTGTCTAGGTCGTAGTTCTTCGCAATCTTGAACATCGTCATAACATCAAATAAAGATCTGTGACGGAAGGGATTGCAAAATCCAAACTCACTCGCCAGATGATTCAGGTTGCGAGTCTTAATCTCCGGCGGGTACTTCACATCCGAACTCAAGTCAAGCCAGAATATACCCGAAGGCTCCACTTTCAACCTCGCGCAAGCCGCCAAATAAAACGGTTGGTCGAACCTGGAACCGTTGAACGCGGCCGCATAGTCCGCGTAGCTCATCAGGTCATGCAGTTCCGCGAACGCCACCTTCTCCGACTTCCCGTACAGGTCCACCATCTCGTCGGTGATATCAGTGAGCTTCGTTATCTCCTCCGGTATCGGGCGCCCTGGGTTGACCAATGTGGACATAACCTTCAACGGGGTCTGAGTATCCCAATCAACAAGCGCCCCGCCAATTTCCGTGATCCGATCATCCGTGGCCGACAATCCTGTGGTCTCCAGATCGATCCCAACGACTAACTTCCCCATCGCACTCTCCTCTTACTCCGAATTTTGGACTTACTTCACAGGCGGTAATGTGAAGTGTATCAACTTCGTGTTGCCTTGAAAGTCTGCCGCGTATGCGTGAGCGTGCCCCAGGAACTTCACCACCAACTCGTCCACGATCTCCCGCGTCCGCCCGTAGTCCGTGCGAAGCTGCTTCAACTCGGCCCGGAGTTCCTTGATAGACTCCTCCAAAACAAGTATCTTCTTCGTCTGCTCGATGTCCGTCAACCATATCTCAGGCATCTTCACCCTCCTCTTCGCCGTCCATCTCGATTGTCGCGCCAGCAAGTACATCCACGTAACGCGATCCGCCTTGGCAATGACGTGGACTCTGCTCTCTTGTAACAGCCCAATCCACCACCTCCACGTCCGCCTTGTCCTTCAGCAGTGCAGCAAGTTCAGGAGCACTCAGAAATTTGCGAATCTTACTCATCGTCTTCCTCCCCCTCCACGAATCTCTCCCCACAATCATTGCAGAGATACTCGTCCCCATCTTCCGTTGAATCGAGGTACTCCAGATCGTCGCTACCGCACTCAGGACAGGCTGCGTAAAGCTGATCTATGTCCAGGTCGTCGTCGTCCTCTTCAAGATCATCTTCAAACTCGTCCTCGTCGCTGTCTTCTTCAGGTTCGTATGCTTCCCAAAGCCCCATATAACGACTCCTTCCCGATCCCCGTCAACCGCCAGTACATACCGCAAGTGTTCATTTCCTGCAACCTGTTCCCAAATTTTTCGGTCGTCACCATCCTCGGCTCCGGCCACTCAAACCTCCACACCTGAATCAGAACTCCCCGCGGTGGAATATGATACCGCCAGCACGTCCATCCTTCGATGCAACGGCGCAATGCCCAGGCCGTCTCGAAGCCGTCGTCATCTGGAGGGTTCCTCTTCTCCTGCTCACGAGCCGCCCACTGCGCCCTACGAAGGTGCTGCTCCTCCGTAGCAAAGGGATGGAAGAGTCCCCACAGAACAGCCCTCCAATACCAGTAAAGCTCTGTCCACATGGGTTACTCCTTCGGGTCGTTGATCGTGTACGGTTTGTCGTCCGTACTTCCAATGGTGGAAAGTAGGGTCACGTTCGGGTTCTTGGGAATGGGTTGCTTGAACCCCGTGAACTGCGCCTGCACTGGAGCGGTTGCCCTCACCAAAGCATCGAAGTTCCGAGCGACCATGACCGACAAAATTTCCGTCGCCCCGCCCTGGCGCATATCCGCCGCCGCCAGTTCGTCCAACACCTTCGCCCGCTCCTCAGTCAATGTCACCATCACACGCCTGTAGCCTGCTCGTTTTCTCACGATCCGCTTCGCCGGTACTGCCTTCACTTCTGCCATCTTTCCCTGCTCTCTTGCCTCTGCGGAGGCCGGTTATGCGTTTTTGTGGGCGTCCCATCCCCCACCCTCGTAATCAATATCCTCTCCACCAGACCCACCAGCCAGGACTCGCGCAAACTGCCCCGTCCTCGCCTCCTGCGCCGTCGCCTTGCAAGACTTCGAGCAGAACCGCGCCCAACCCCTCTTCACATCAGCAGAACGAGCCTTGAAAGGCATCCCGCACTTCTTGTTCTCGCACTTGCGGTCTACCTGCATCCCGCCCTCCTATTTCCTCTGGAACTTAACTTCGGTCGTAACCAACTTGTCAAACCCAAACAGGCCAGCCACGCGCTCGCTCACGTCCCTTTGATCCGCAAGAATGTCCGAAAGGTAAGCCGCACTCAAGCCATACTCCTTGGCTGTCCGACGCAAGGAACTGGCCTTCGTCTTCTCGCGGATTTCTTCCCGAACTTCGTTTTCTGTCAGGTACGTTTTTCCCATGAACAAAACTGTAAGCTAAGTTGCGAACGTTTGTCAACCCCCATCTGAGATATTATTTTCACATGAAGCGCATCCGAGTTCTAACCCCACCCCCGCTCGTCAAAGAAGCCCCTTCCAAACCAAAGGTGAAGCTGACCAAGGCCGACCCTAACTTCTTTCGCAAGCTCGGCGAGGTGTCCGCCGCCAAGCGCAACCTGCCTTCGGATACCTTCAGCGCAATGGCTTCAGCTTCCCATCCTCGGAGGAACCTCCATGTCAAACCATGAACCCCAGCAATGGCTCTCCCTCTCTGGTATCTGCGATAAGCTCCGGCTCTCCCCGTATCAAGTCAAAACTCTTGCCAAGAAGGGGTGCCTCGCCATCATCAAAGGGAAGATGCGGGTTGCTGATCGGTTCTTGGACCCTACTCCCGAATATGCCGAACAGCTTCGCCTGGGCGCCATCATCCACCAAAGACACTTTCCCATCCCCGCCGGCCTCTCCGAGAAAGCCCTCCTCACCCGCGCTGAGTGCGCTGAACTCCTCAACATGAAATTGAAGACGTTGGACGACTACGTGAAGAAGAACTTCTTCCCTCCCGCTATCCGAGTAGATAGGAGTCATTTCCTGTACTCCCCCGTGATGGTCAGAAAGATTATGCTGCAACGGCGATCCGGTGAACGGTATTGGAAGGATAAAGAACCGCTCAGTTCCAAACTCGCTCCGTTCCTGATTCCTGAACTCGTGGAGTTATTCCGGTCCCGCCTGTCGGAAGAGGTCTCCAGCATCCCCACAGATAAAGAGTTCCTCGCAGACGAATCCCTCCAGAAGCGGCTTTCAAAGATCGTCACTCAATCACAGAAATCCGACTTCGCTCAGAAGGTAAAACTAGCACAGCAAATAGTCCAAATTTTGGGGCGAGGAAAAGGCCCACTGAACTAGCTGGGCCTTGCCTTCATCTCGCAGGTGTCAGGTTAGAAGATCTCATCATTCTTCGGTCCATCAACAGGGTTATCTGGTGAATCCAAGGACGGTGGGGCAACAACCTCTTCAAAACTCCGCACATCGTTGACGCTGGCCGTGTGGACAAGACGACCGTTCTCAGCAATCAAAAGGTCGATTTGGTTATCAGATTGAACCAGATAGTGATGACCCTGCCGGTAAATCACACCACAATTACTATCCTTCTCGATACGCAGCCAAATGGCTCGAACCCACCCATCGCCGAGCGGAGCACCTGATTGTTCGCTGTTGGTTCTTGACATTACTTCTCTCATACATCCTCCTCGTTTGAATTAAGTGAGCGGACCACTGCAACGGCTAACCTTTCGGCGAGTTCTGCACGTCTGGGTAGTCTTAGCTTTCCCATACCGCCAGTGAATTATGCGCCTCCGCTCACGTACATCATACTACGGAACCTGCCACTTCCCGGTCTTCTTCTTAGGCGAAGCCCCTACACCCTCCGGTTGCGGAACGAGGAGATCGTTATGCCTTCTCCGTCAACTTAGCTACTTGAAAAATGTCGCCCACATTTGTCCCGTCGTACTCGTCTTTGGAGATGTGGAGTTTGTTGCCGACTCGATTGTGGTCAACCTCAACATAATACTCAGAAACAACTTCCCCTTTGTTTTTCTGGATCTCGCTTCTCCATATCCCAACAACCTTGTGCTCGGAAATAATTCTCATACCTACCGGCAGTCCACGTTTGATCGTTCTTTCTGTTTGTTCCATGTTCATACTCCCTTCTTGTTACACGGTTAGTCGTACTCTCCCATTCTCCACTTCATCTTAAACCCGTAAACGATTCGCCTCTGAGCGGCAAGCGTCTTGCAGAACCTCACTGCTGATTCCGTTCCTCCGTGCTTCGAGTCCCAAGTCGCCATAATCCGCCAGCACTTCCCGTCCCCGTGATCCACTTCCTCTTTGGTTATCCTTATTCCCATGCTTCCTCCTCACTCCAGATTTTAACTATCGGCCCATTCTTCCTTCTTCGGTTCCCTTTTGAATGATACCCAAGACTTCCCTCTTGGCGGCTACCATGTCATCCCCGGCCTTTAGAAGAGATTCCGTCATCACGGTGAAGTGGTCCCCAAACATCGACTGCTCCCATGTCTCCTTGTGTTGATGCTTGTCGAAAAAGGCGTCGAGGCTTCCCTTCACATCATCCCGCGTCGTGTACCATCCGGTCGGTGGCGGATAATACTTTGCGACATATTCCCGACAGTCGTCCAAAGGAATCTCGGCGTCCCACATGCAATGCAGACACACCATGTACATCCGATTGTTTGCCATCCCCATTACCTCCTCGTCTCCTGTTTGGAGATACTCGAAGTATACACCCGCTACTCAATCCCAAGGCGTCGGCGCCGCCCACTTTTTCCGCTTCTCCTTCGGCGGCTCGTCGTCACCCCCTTCAACAGCCCACTTCTTCGGCCCTGTCTTGATGTATTGATGCGCCAGATCGTCCACGTAGGGCATATCCTTTGACAAAGGAACCAGCTTCTCTAGTTCTCCAAAGACGTGCTTCTCTGTGGCTGTCAGTTGCTTCGCGTGATCCTCGGTATACTTCCACAGGTCACGAACCTCATCTGTCCCTGCCTTGGCGAAATAGAGCATATCGGTGTAGATCGAACCGAAATCCTGCTCCAGTTCGTCATCAATCCAATACTTCATCATGTCGTCGGCTTGCTTCTTGTGGCCCTCGGACATTAGCAACACGAGGTCCGCCACGCGCTTCGTGCGTTCCATCGCCGCCGCCACACAAGCCCCATCAATCCAAAACTTCAAAGCTCCGATAACAGGGTGATGTTCAATGTTGTCGAATTGCTGCAACCATGTATCCCAAGAATCGTGGACGTGTTCTTTGTCTTGGATTTTCTCGCTCGTCAAGTTGAAGATGTGCTTCGTCCCGGAAGTCGTTCCGGTAATCAACTGGCCGGCGACCGGATATAAAAGCAGGAAAGGAATCAAAGGCTTCAGGTTGTGATGAATCACTACCTCGTCATAGAGAGCATCCCGTAGGAACGAGTACGTCTTGATCGTAAAACTCTGTAGAGCATAGGTTCCCCGCAGAGACGTGTTGAGGTTCTTCTGTGCCGTACTCAAATCTTTCGCCATGCTCATCCGAGCCAACTCTGGCATCTGACCTGGATTGCGGGAGTTGAATGTCACCTTATTGGCGAACGCCCTCTGCGCCTTCTCCAAGTCGTCTTCAGACCACTTGCCGGTCCTCACAGCCTCGTCAATCGCGTGGTCTCCTATCAGCATGGTGTGCTTCAAGATGCGGCGAACCTCTTCGGCTATGCTGCCGCCTTTTTTTAGGCCGCCAAGAGCGCGTTGCTCCATGTAGACTTTGGCCGATTCTCCGGCAATCCCGCGAACCCACCTGTAGGCTATATCGAACCCAGTCCCCTTGAAGACTGCTCCTCCGAGTCCGTGATCTCCCCCTCCCTCAAGAATCCACGCATTGTCTGTGCGGCCTCCGGTAACACCCAACTGGAACTTCTCATCTCTGAATTCGTTAGGGTTCTTCAGCCACTCTATCCCGGCTTTCCCCACGCTCTTTAATCCCACCTTCATTGTCGCGTGGACCAAATGAAAAGGAACTTTCAAAACAGATAGAGGCATTTTGGTCAGAGCTTCAAATCCCTGCCCCTTCCGAACTATCTTGCCTGCCGAGGTGTTCCAATCAGGCACCTCGAACATCGTAGTGAATCCAGTTAAGATGTCCTTTCTGGCTTGTTCGTTGGGGACTTTTGCAATCTCCTTCTTCAGATTCTCCATCTCACCGCCAAATGTCTCTTCCATAGACGCCGCAGTGGAGACTTGCTCAACATACTTGACGAGGTGTTTAAAGTCTTTGTAGTAGAAAGGAATATTCACTGAACGCTCTGCCCTCACCTGCCCAAGACGTGCTCCCTTCATCCTTTTCTCAAGGTCCGCGATCCATACGCGGGCCTCTTCGACCGGCTTTCCAATCTTCCGAGCGTACTCCTCCATGTACCGAAGACGATTGAGTTCCCCGAAAGTATGTCCCATCACCTCGCGCAGAGTCTTTGTCTCTCCGGTTTTTGGGTCCGTCAGTTTCGCGTCGTAGTTAATGAAGTGGGGAATATGTTTTGGGTCCGCGGCGATATTCTTGTAGGGTACTTTGGTCCCGTCTTTCGCCACCAGAGACACGTTCTTCTCTGCCATAAAGTCGCGCATCCTCTTCATGAATTCCGAGAGTTCACCCGCGGCTTTATTGATAGCCGGGTCCGCGACTGCCTGATGACCCTCCACTACGTCAATAATCTTTCTCACGGTGTTTTCATCGTGAGGGTTCAACTTGTTGCCGGTGAATATGCCAAGAAGATCATGGAGGTGGTCGGCGTCGTACTGGTCCTCCTTCTGGTAGAAGTCCTCCCGCATATTGACGATATTCCAACCAACACCCTCTTTCCCTAGCTTCCTGAGCGTGTGGACGATGTTCGAGTCTTGAGAGAACTGGTAATCCCATAGCCGCTTCTTCCATGGCCTCTCATCGTCTACTCTCACGCCCTGGGCCATGTTCTTGACTGCATCGTGAGCAACGGTCCATCCACCCCCTTCGCCTTGGAGAGCAACTTCCCCACGGAACAAGGTTTTCATCACACCTTCGGCCGCCGCTTCCTTGTCCACACCCTCCGGCGCGGCCTTCGCCACTTCCTCGGCCCTCACAGCCGTCATCGTGATCTCTTCATGGGGAATCTGAGGGTTCGCCGCCGCCTTGTCCGCCGCCGCGTTCACCGCCCGCCGGATGCGAATGTCCTCAATCGTCAAAGGTCTGTTCGGCGGCTCCCACCGCTTCGGCTTCTCCTGATAGAGCGTAGCCCAGTCACTTCCCTTCCCGCCGCCGGACATCTCTACCTGCATCCCCTTGTTCTTTGCCTCTTCCGCGTTCGGGAAGGTGATCGAACTCCAGTTGTCGAAGTTGACCTTGCGCTTGCTGCGGACTTGGAATCCTTGAGCATCGACTTTTATTTCGTTGCCTTGGTCGAACGCCATCATGTCCTGATGTTCGCGCATCTTCTCTTCGTCGGAGTAGTTCGACATGACCGAAGCCAATGAATCTCTATCTCCTAGAACCGCCGCGCTTAACGCCCTCATGCGAGGCCCAATCTTGGTTGACATAAGGCGAATATCCGGCTCTGAGTCTGTCGCAAGGAATACCGCCCTCGCGTTCGACTTCACGCCAAGCCGCCACGTCCTCGCCAATGATTGCTCAAGCAAGATACCAGAATACGGTGGTCCAAGGAATATCGACAACCGCGGTTTATCTCCGTCTTTGTCCTGCAAGTTTATCCCTATTCCTCCTGCGGCATAGGACGTGTACAGTATCTTCTTTTCTCCCTTCAAGAAAGCCTGTTTTGCCTCTTCGCGCTGTGCGTCGGTGTTTCCTACTCCACTGTAGTCGCCCATCTCGTCGCCAAACTCTGCGCGAAGTTGATCTGCAATGTTTACGAACTCCGGCATGATGCGCCCTATCTGCCCACCAGTCTCTTCATCAAGCAACCGATACGTTCCCGGCTCTTCTTTTGGTCCAACCGGCCGACGGAACAAGTCCTCCGATGTGGTCTCTGAGAATACCGCGACTTGCCAACCCTGCGCTCTCGCTCTCTTGATAAGTTGGATTGCTTCTGGCAGTCTCGACCTCTCAAGGTAGGCTTTCGTGTATGTCGCCTCAAAAGCAGATACTCTCTCGGAGAGTCCCTTCTTTCCTTGCTTCAATAACTCCCTCTTCATCACCGCTACACCTTGATGAATGCGGTCCAACTTCCGTTCCACCACGTCGGTTACAGGGACCACTCCAAAGTGAACAGAAAATCCATCATAGGAGATTTGCTGCGAGATGAACTGTCCACGCTCAACCATCTGCTCACGTAGTTTTGCCTGCTTCGCCGGGTCGAGCTTCGCAACGATCTTGTCGCCCACCTTCTCGTGAGCAAAGTTTTCTTTTATCCATCCCTCAAAACCGCCCTTCGGCCACAGGTTCAACTTCTCCGCATAGCCGTACTCGTTGGGAGAATGGAATGGAGTAGCTGAAACGTAAACTCCCTTTTTGGAGTTTTCCATCACAACCTTCAAAAGTTTGCCTTGCTGGTTTTCGTCTCTGTACCAGTTGCGTGCTGCTCCGGCTTCGTCAGCAATCACCAAGTCCCATGGAGTTTTCGAGTAGATGGAGTTGTTAAGCAACCGCTGATATGTTGCCCCGTAGACTCCCGGCTCTGGAGGCTTGTCGATGATGTCGGTTTCTACCTTCAGATCATAGCCGTTCTTCGCAACCTGCCTAACGGCATCGTCGCCATCTTCGAGTAGTCCCCGATTCATCGTAACGACAAGAATCTTCGCATCGGGGTTCCGAAGGATCGTCTCCTTCACCACACCCATCTCGGTCCAAGTCTTGCCTGAACCCGCCACGGAAGCGATCACAGCCCCGTCGCCCTGCTCCAATGCGGAGAGAACCGTCTGGACAATTTGCTTCTGACCTGCATACTTTAACGTCCGGGCAACTTCTGGAGAGAGCGTCACTGTCGGCGCAGGCATATTCTCCGGGAGTCCAGCCCTCTTCAGTCCGTCCCTCCATGCCTTCTCGTCGAACGCTTCACCCGCCATGATCCCTACCGGCGCCCCGCGCTCCGGTAATGGATTCAGCTTGACCGGCGCTACGTTTGCGAGGTTAACTGGTTGAGCATTTCCTCTTCCGGGTCCAGTTCGATCGGTGGCACCTCTGGCACCTGCATATCCAGGCATCCCCATGACGGGCGGTTTAGAAAGGCGTCCAACTCCGCTTTGCTTTCCATCCCCAAGAGGTCCATCAGGTACTCCTCGTAAGTCGGATACCCTCTCTCTTCCTGCGTCTGACGTTCTCCCTGCTGTGCCACGCTTCACCTCCGCTATTGCTTTTCTCGCTGCCTCCGGGTCGAGTCCAATTTTTGGGCTCTCTACCCCGTACTTGGCGCGAATCTCTGACTCTAACTTCTTAATCTGCGTTCTCACGAATTGCTGCATGAAAGGGGCTGAGGTCTTCTTGAGCAAATCTTCCAACTTCTCAATCTGAAGTTGCTCATTCCGCTTCGGAACCTCTTGGTAGAGGATGCTGTTTGGAATCTCCTTGGGCTTTTCTTTCGACCCCTTTTCGGGCAGACCCCAGTTAAAACGAATCGCACCCTTCCCGTCTGGGCCTTCCAGATATTCAACTCCAGATATTCCGCTACCTTCCATGTACGCCTGAACAAAAGCAGCGGCGGCTTTATCTCTGTCAGGGTACTCAAGCACAACCGTATTCTCTGTCTTGGACGGGTCCACACGGTCATTCGCCGTCTCAATTATGGGCCAGTCACTCCCGCGTGAAACGTGGGTGGGCGTCGGGCCTAGATCTTTGGCGATCTGAATAATCGAATGTAATACCTCTTCCGGCTTCACCATGCCTTTCTTCTGCTTGGCCTCCGCTTTTCGGGCGGCATCAACCTTCTTTTTCCAGTCCTCCGCAGCATTGAAGTTGTCCGTCTCCTCAATGTGAAACGTGTCCATAAGGAATTGACGCGCATCGTCACTCAACTTGAAAGGACTTAGAGGGTCTGTCTTTGTGCGCTTGATTATCTCCCGATAGGTGTCACGGAACATATTCCAGATTTTAGTGAGAACTATACCGACCTGCGCGTTGAATCCGGTAGGCTTCTCATCGCGTCTGAACTTCTCAAGGCCGTAGGCGAGCTTCTCGGTCACACCATCAAAGACTTCCCCTTTCAGGGATTCTTGTCTGCCGTCCCACTCAGGGAAGTTCCACTTTTTCCCGTACAGTTTTTCCCACGCGGTTGTGTCCACTTCGATGCTGTTGATCGCCTTCATATCCTCCGCACTCAGCAATGGGAAGATAGCGTGTGCAAACTCGTGTGTGAAGGTTCCTGCATGAGCGTTGTCATAAAGAAGTATGTACCCTCTACCGAGCCTTGTCTCCGCCATGAAAGCTCCGCCCTTGGAGCCTGATTCCCTTCCAATACCAGATACCCTTCTCTCCAACACCCATGCCAGCGCATCCTTGCGGTCTACTCCCACTGGAGGGTCTGCATCGTAGACGCGCTCGGCCAACATCTGAGCCGTCCACATATTTTCGTCTACGTGACCTTTTGTTTCAGGATCGAATTCCAGATAGCGGCGCAACTCGTCGGGGGTGACGTAGCCCTTCTCGGCTTTAGCCGCGGCGAGTTTAGAATCTCCATCTCCACCCTGCATCAACCTGCGCCGTTCATCTACGATAGCGTCGAGACGCTTCCGAATATCGTTCAACTCAACACCGCGCTTAGAGTTCAACTCCGATGAGATGGCCGGTGGAACCATGCCGGAAGGCTTCTTGACTTCCGCTTCCAGAGTTGCCTGTCTCTTCCGCAGTTTGCGCTCTTCATCATTCAGAGAGTTGATGGCTTTCTGATCGACCGCCTTCGTCTCTGAGCCGATAGTTCCATCCCTCTCCCATACTCTGTGCTCGACACCAGCATCATCGATAATCTGATAGCCCTTAGCTCCAGAAGTGTTGGTGATGACATCGCGCACCACCCCAACCACATCGTTGTGATTGAAGTTATTCGGGGTGAACGTGACACGCTGCCCAACCTCGACCGCTGGGGCTGCACTTGGAGGCTCCGGTGGAGGAGTGAGTGCGCCGGGCTTCTCTGCAACAAGAGGCTTCGTGAACGGCCGCGGGATCGGCTGGATGATTTCCTTGTCGAAAAGGTAAATCTCGGCAGAATCTTTGTCTGCCTGTTGTGGCTTATCACGGCCTGCCTCAAACTGCCGCTGCGCGAAATGGTCCCCTCTCGCCTTCGCCTCAGCGATGGCATTATCCATGAGCCACTGATCGACGCGCTTCACCGTATTGGTAGCTTTTCCGTTGGTGGTCGTATCGATCTTCGGGAACGGAGTCGTCTCGCGCCCTGTTGCCGTGAGTCGCGTTTCCCCGGCTCCGAGCATATCACCGATCTTTCCTTCTCGAACTTTCGTTTCAATCGGCTTCGCAATCGGGTCGCCCGCCTCCGGCTGATTCCGCATCGCCGCGTCAAACTGGTCTTGAGTTAACTCCCACGGAAGAGACTTCAGATATTCCTGCATAGCATCATGGCCCTTCTTGCCACGAGCCTCTTCACTATTTACGCCACGCGAATCTTTCACGTCCTTCAGTTCGTCCTCGAAGGCTGCGTTGAACAAATCAGCAGGCGTATTCAGGCCATGCTCTGCCGGATCAAAGAAACCCTTCTGGATTCCCTCTCCAACCAGATAATCATTAAGAGCGTTTTTGAAGCGGGTCGTCTTTCGATCATGCAGCGACCTCCAGACAGCTTCCACCATCCTGTCCGGCTCCGGCAGTTGTGGGTCTTCAGAAAAGAAATCATGCTCAGCAAACGCCTTGTTCCACCGCGCCCTCGGCGAGTCTCCCGCGGCCTTCATTCTCTCCGTGACCGCCGTCGCCTGAATCGCCTGTTCGATGATTCCGGTGATGTCCTTGTCCGGCACGGCGCGAAGCCGGGTCATTGGGCCGATCGACTTCAACAGAGAATCGTAGGCCGTCGAGGTTCCCAACGTATCGAGCGTGGAAGGATTCTTCAGTACCGTAGCAAGCAGGGCTTTCTCTAACTTCTCCTTGCCGTTTGTACTCAAGAATTCATACTCTCCCTGTGCGTTCTTGTTAAACCAGTCTGCTTGATCCTCACCGCCGATCCCAAGTTCTTTACGCACTATGTTGGCAAAGAATTCAGGTCTGTTTGCCATTGCGTCTCGCGGCGTGTCGGCGCTGTTGAACTCATCGGCGATACGATCCAAAACTCCATTGCGCCCTACTGCCTCTTCAGCCCTTTGGGCCTCGTAGAGCATCCGTCCGTAAGTGATCGACTTCGCGTTCTCGTCAATGCCGTGCGATGCTTTCTTGTTGAACAGGTTTCCTAACTTAGTCGCCTTGGCTATAGTGCCAATAGGTTCATCCATCATCCTGACTGGGATGTAGATTTCATCTCCCTCCGGGTAAATCATCCCGTTCTTTTGGGCGTAATCGGCCATCTTCGCACGGAACTGAGCAAGAGCAACCTTGTCGTCTTGTATCAACTCCAGATACTTCATCATCCTCAACAGACGGCGATTCCCTCCCGCCACGTCGCCGCCACCATCGACAATGGCCGGTCCCCGCTCTGGGCCATGACCAGGATCGAGATAATGGTCAACGTCGTACCGAACAGGCTGAGCATCTGCCAAAACTTGCTGGCGTGTCGCTTCGTCCGGTGGAACGTCCTGCATCTGTTCCGGGTACTCAGGAACCCGCTCCAACATATTCCCGTTCCACCTAAAAGACGGGGTGAGTTGGCTCAACTTGACGAGTTCGCGGTGCATGGGGATCTTGCTGGCGTTCGTCTGGATATACCCTTCATGCCCGACTGCCCACGCCATCCGTGGGACTCGCTTCGAGGTGATCGGAGCTTTCTGAGGATAGTCTCCCGGACCTGCGGCACGACCCTGCGCTTCCGCCGTCTGCTTCGCCGCAGCCTCGGCTACCTTTCGCAACTCCTCGGCCTTCGCAACAGCCTTGTCGATCTCTTCGTCGGTCGCCTTTGGGGTAGGGTCAACCGCCGCCGCAATAGCTTCCACGGCTGCGTCGTTGACTTGTGCCTCACGGGCCTCTGCCTGCTTGACCTGCTCTTCAGCCTGCTCCTGCGTCCGTGGCGGTGGAGGTGGGTTCTCCGCCAATTCCTTGACTCTCTCTATCGCCTCATTCTGAGCAATGACGATCGAGGATTCAAACACAATGCGACGTGCGTCCTCTGGTGTGTACTGTGTACGGGCCGTAGATTGCACTTCACCGTTGCCGACTATTCTTCGCACGGTATCGCTCGGCTTGTCCTTGTCAAATGGGATTCTGGCTCCGCCCTCACCTTTGCGGAGATACAACTTCCCGTTCGCGTCACCCTCCACTACCCAAGGGAGTCCCATCTTGTCGGAGATAGTGTCTCCAACCCGCAGCCACTCGATCTTCCCTTTCAGAGTGTCCGGCTTGGCCTCCGATTCACGGAACAATCCAACGACCTGCGCTGGAGTCAGGCCGCTATTCTTCGCTATCCGCGCAATAATTCCCGGCCCCTTCGCGTGAGATTCAGGGTTCTCTATCTGGGAGCCAATGGCTTCGATCAGTGGATCATAACCTTCGTCTACGGTGCGATCCTCCTCCATCTCTGGAGTCGGACGCTCAACTGGAGGAGCGAATCCCTTCTTCCTGTTCGGAACTGGTTTCTCCGCCGGCAGTTCGCCTGCTTCCAGTAGCAACCCTTCGTTTTGCTGCGACAGTCTGACGGCCCTTTCAAGTTCATCTTTCTCGGCCTGTGAAAGATTGTCGAGCATCTGGGCGGCCGTGTGTTCCTTCGCCACCTCTACTCTCTGTTCCTCTAGGGGGCTACGACCAAAACCAACCTTCCCCGACATTGCAAGGTCGATCGCCTGTGCCGTGTATCGGCCATTCTTCATCAACGGAATCGGCGCAACCGCAAAACCGTCCGGCTGAAGCATCCCGTATTTGTCGAGTCTCCAGGTGACGCCCTTCTTGGAAACAATGTAGTCTCCAGATTTTCCTACGTAGTGCAGGTTGTTCTCGGCCTCCATCCGAAGAGTGGGACCAATGGTGTCGATAGCTGCTTCGATGTCTTCGGGATTCCAGCCGGCACTCTCCAGTTCGGAAAGGAAATCGTCCTCAAACTGCGCTATCGTCCGTCCATAAAGAAGCCCATACAATGCCCCTGCTCTGGCGGCCTCGATCTCCTGATATGTGGTGGACCTCCGCTCTTCCTCTTCCGACTTCTCTTCCGGCAGACCGGCTCCCTTCCGCGCCTGCTCCCCGGTAATCTCGCCGTCTACCAGTTGCCGCTCCAAATTTCGGAGTAGCGTGCGTTCCGCTTCTCGCTCCGGCGTCGAGCCATGCTCCTCAAGAGCGTAGTCGGCATTTACCCGAAGGGATTTGATCTGAGCCAGTGTCTCTGCCGCTTCCTGCTCTTGAGCGGCCGTTTCCCTGTCCGCTTCCTCGCGGGCGGTCCATGCGCCCTGCCGCGCTTCGGCAATCTGTGCCGCGTTTGTCAGCGTGACCTTGCGGGCCTCTTCTCTTTTCCTGGCAGCTTCCGTCTTCCGTACCGGGCGGCCTTCTCTTCCTGCGGCCCGGCGCTCTTGCTCATACTCCGCAAGCTCTGCTTCATCTGCCCTGTCCTGTTTGTGGAGGTTAATAAGTTTCGTGATCTGCTTCAGGTAGTGAGCGCGGGCTTCATCCTCCCACTCTGCGAATGCTTGGTGGTAGTCAATCACCCGAACTGCTCTTTGAACTGCGTCCGGGTTCCACGCTTTCTGAAGATTCTGGTTGTAACGGTAGTTCAACTTCTTCATCCGGCGATCATGTTCTTTCTTCGTCTCAACCCAAGCATGGCTGTACGCCGGATCTTCCTCAATAAGTTTCGTCAGCACAACGGCCTGCTGGTAATCATTCAGGTCGGAAAACTTGCTTGCCGGTCTTTCTTTCGGTCCTTCGCCCTCGACTTCCCCCGGAGTACCGTACAACTTCTCTGTCATCGCATCGGCTTTGATTTTGAAGCCTTCCGCTTCGATCAGTGACTTCGCGCCGCCGTAGGCCATGAGTCCGCCGATGACCGTGTTGACCAAAAGCGCAGCGACAGGCTTGGAATAGTCCCCGCCATAAGCGCGTAACGCCTTCTCTGAAAGAGTCGCTCCCTCAGCTCCTTTGCCTATCGCTCCTACTCTCTCAAGTTCTGCTTTCGTCCCCTCGCCAAACCGCTCTGCGCCTTGCATCGCGCCCATCGTCATCTGAGCAGAGAAATACGCATGAGTGGCCTCGTTGATCGTCCTTGCCACATGGACTGCGCTCACCGGGAGCTTTGCACCGCGAATAGCCTCAGTCGCCTTCGCAACACTCTCCGAAGCCTTCCCTGTAGCCTCCGCAACTCCTGCCGCGCTGTCTGGAGCTACCTTCGCAAACGTCTCACCGGCACTCTTAGCAGTTGATACGGCTGCCTTCCTTGCGGCGGCTGCTGTAGTCGCCTTCGCCGCTTTGTAGGCACGGCGCCAGCGCCCGGCTATGGACGTTGCCTTGGCTGCGTCTTCCGTTCCCTCTGCCGTGGCTACTTCCGCAAACGGCTCTACTTTGGAGAATGCTCCAGCGCCCTTCGTTGCCAGACCTATCGCCACCATGCTCGGAGTGGTGAGGCCAATCCCCATCTCCGTCAGTCCTTGAAGGAACGCCCCAACGTAGGGGTGTCCGCTTTTTTCCAGAGAATCCGCTGTCTTGGCGACAGAGAACCTGATGTACCTCTCGCCCTCGTCCGAAAGAAGATACGAGCGGTCAGAGCTTAACCCGGTATCACGGAGAAAGTCGTAAACATTCTCGTCTATCTCTCCCCCAGCGTGCGCCCTGGCGTCTGTTTCGCTGTACCCCTTCCACTTAGACTGTGCGTAATTCTTCGTGTACCCTCTCGCCCAAGCGTCCGTTCCACCCGCTGCAATAATCTTTGATGCTTCCGTGTTTAATGTGGAGTTATCCGAGATCGGAGCGTTCCGGTTAGCCTCCAAAATCTCCTCGGCGTGCTTCTTTGCCTGCTGATAGACAGTATCCCGTTCTTGTTCAGTCAGGAACTTCTTCTCGGCTCTATCGAACGCCACGGAAGACGCCAGATTGAACGAGTTCTCAGGGGACAATCCTTGACTGGTAGCATAGTCGAACTCATGCACGCGCTTCTGCGCTTGCTCTTCGCTGTAACCCTCGCCGATCGTCGAGTCGTAGATCTGCTTGCGGTAGTCCGGTTGGGTCGCTGTAGATGGAGATGTGCTCGTCTGCAAAGGAGTTTCATGTCCCAAAATCGACATAGCTAACGCATCTGCTTGGCTTGCCTTCTGAGTGGGCACCTTTGCATTTTTACCCTCTTGCTTTGGGGTCTCGTGGCCTAAAACAGACATAGCTAACGCATCTGCTTGGCTTGTTTTCGGACGAGCTTCCGCATTAGGCTTAACGACTTCTTTGTAAAGCTCATCCGCCTGTGCCATCTCTCCTCCGGTTAGTTATCTTCAACGACACCCGCGGTTGTTGGATGGCTTTTGATTATAGCCAACCCTTTTTCATCCAAGTACAATCTCGCTTCTGATCCGTCCGCGCATCTAATGATGTATGCTTTCTTCCCCGGACCTGGATCACCATAACTTTTAATCTCGCTCCCTGCTTCGGTTTTCTTTGCGGGATTAGGCTCTTTTTTTTGGCCCGCCGCCGCTCCCTGGGTCGCCGTTGGAGCCGCTTGGGGTCCACCTGAAGGTGCTGGTACGTCGTACCCGGTCCTCGTGTTCTTCCAACTCACGTCGTCCATCGTACCAATCTCGTTGCCTTTATCATCCTTAGCTCTCCGCTTCCAAGGGTCTCCTCCTGCGGCTTCAATCTGAGATACCCTGGCGCGAGTAATACGAGCATTCTCGTCGTTGTACGCCTGCGTTACACGGTCTGTCCTTGTCTTCGCCTCTGCCGGAGTAATAGGATTGTTGGCTTGATGAGCCGCCTGATCGATCTTGTCAAGCTCTTCGTTAAAATGGGTATCAGCCTTTCCGTATTCGTCGCTGACAGCCTTCTCTAACGTCAGATCAGATTTCGTCCGCATTGGAGTTACACCACCACCTTGCGTTGGAGCAGCATCCATCCTCCCGCGACCGGCGCCCGGCGATCTCGGCACTTGATTGAATCTAGTTCCTCCTGCCTTTGAAGACGATGATGTGCCTTGCTGAGAACCCGCATCCTCTTGACCGTCGTTGAATGTCTCTTTAGGGAGAGCCTTGACGCCTTGGGGCGTAGCAATCGGTTCGGATACCTTCTTCGTAACCGTAGAGCTATTCCCGTTCGCGTCTGTCGTTCTGTAACTGTAGGTTGTCTGCCCCTTCGCTTGAGCTTGAGAACGCGCCCGGCTTGCGTCAATGTATTCGAGTTGTGGCCGCGTCAGTTTATCTCTAGTAGTTCCCCACTCCCTTGCTGCGGCATCGTAATAAAGATTAGACCGCGATTCCGCCCTTCCGGCCTCTTGAAATTCTTTCTTTGCGTCCAGTTGCTCTTCGCTCGTCAGATCGCTCACATCTTTTCCGAGTTCCTGAGCTTTCTTGTCGTAATAGGCTCCTATGGTCCCCGCCTTAGACGCCGGTACTGGCTTGGGGGGATTCATCACCGCGAGGGCGTTGTTGTACTCTTCAAGAGCGTTCTTGAATCCCGCCTTCTTTCCTCCCTCACTTGGAGGCATCTTCTCAAGCTCTGCTTCTCCTCTACCGGCATATTTATCACGGGTCAGAGTTGCAGTATCAATCACCTTCTGGATTTCCTCTCCGCGCTGTGCGGAGTCTAGTTTTATCTTCGCCTCTTGCTGCTCTGGCGCCATCTGGCCGTAGGGAGTAACCTGCGACTTCATTCCGATGATCGCCAGTTCGGGAAGGATGTGCGGGTTCCTCTCAAAGAACTGCTTTAGACCGGCTCCGAATCCTCCCGCCGCCGGCGCTCCGTCCGGTGCCTTCTTGTCCTTCTTCTGACCCTTCGGTTGCTTTGCCGTCTTCTCAGGGATCGCAAACGCTTGCCGCTGTTCTGCCGCTGTGTTCACAGACTGTTGCCACGCCGTATAAGCTGCCTGCGTCTCTGCCTTCGGTGTCTTCCCGTCAGCCTCAAACGCACCCTTCGTCGTCAGCATATTTTCGTAGTTCTTCTTCGCGGCGGAGATCACGGCATCCTGAGCAGCCATCGTCGCCTCAGCCGTCTTATACTTCTTCTCCTCCTTCATCTGGAGGCCGCGGAGCATCCCCTTCATCATCCCGTCCGCGAGCGTGGCTATTCCTCCACCCTTGCTGTAGATCGCGCCGGGGGTTGGCGCGGTCTGCAAGTCGCGCTCGGGCATTTGGACGAGGGGAACCTTCGATTCGTAGGGGGTAACCGATATTTGAGGAGTCTCAAAGCCAGCCATCTAAACCTCCTGCGCTTTCAAGAGGAACCAGCCAAACAGAGGCTCGGCCACCGACCGAGCTACCGACCTCTTCCGAACCTGTTCCGCCACCCGCTCACCGTACCGGGAATACAAGCGGCAGAACAGATTCCCAAATATCGTCTTCGAGTAGACGTTCCGCAACCAGAATTGAACCAGCCGCGTCCTGCGGTCGTTCCATCCGCTCCAAAGCGAAGCAGCAATCCAGCACATCGAGGCCACTTCCATGCCCGTTCCTGCAACGTCAGACCACAACCCCATCTGCTGCGACTTCGCCGCCGCATTTGTATTCTGAATGTTTTGGTACTGGTTGGAAGCCGCGTTCATCCCTTGAGTACCCGCCGATTGAGCCGCCGTTCCTTGGCCCACGTTCTGCCCTCCAAGGCCGGCCAGCGAACCAAAGGACGACGTGTACGATCCCGTCTCAAGCTGCCCCACCTGAGCGCCCTTCGACAAATCAGCCTCTTCAAGAGCAAGGTTTCGTTCTCCTCCTCTCGGACTGCTCTGCATAATGTTTTGCTTGGCTTTGTCCGTGGACTGCGTGATCGCTTGAATCGCCGGGGCATTCGCCCTCGCCAGCGCGTTCGGGTCACCAGAGGCTAGTTTTCCATAGTAGGACTCAGACTGCTCAAGGCCGGGAAGGGCCATATTGAACAACTTTGTACCCTCAGCCGTCTCCGTAGCTCCGGTGGCTGCCATCTGGTTTGCAAGATTGGCTTGGCTTGCTTGCGCTGCTGCGCTCGATTCGGGCTTGCTGCTCACAGGGCATACTCCTGAAAGGAGGGTACAATGCCTGAGAAGACTTTTCTACCAGTTTTTACTATTTAGGACACATTCTTCCGATCTTTCTCTCTGATGATTTCCGCAATGCTCAATATCCATTTCAAGGGCATTGCGTAACAAGCATCTCCCTCGCCTCTATCCCGACATTCTTTGGCAAACCGTTCGACTCGATCGAGAACTACGAGTGGTTTTTCTGAATCTATCATTCCCCTACATCTCTTTCCCATAACCTACCCCCCTCCTATACTGTGGCAAAAACACTTACATTGCCGAGAAAAACACATCGCGTGGTTTCCCCTCTCACAAGGTTTTGAACACCATCCCTCCTCGTGCGGAGCGCCTGTTCCGGGAATCTTCTTCTTAAAGTACGGCTCCCTCTTGGTTCTCAATCCGAAGATTTTCATCTCCGGCATCAGACCTGCCGCTTGGGCCGCATATCGCCTGAGTGCATGGCAGTACCCTGGTAGTGATCTCGTACCGCGAATAAAACACTTCGCACCTACCAGAGCAGAACACTTCGGACACGGCACCTTGAACATCCACTTACCATTTTCACCGGCCGCTTGGCTCATCCCCATCACCCCTCTATCTTGGGCTGTTTTTCCTTCCACTCAAAGAACTTCGGTAGGAAGTCATCATCCTTCAACATCACCACCCGGCCATCCTCAAACCGGCCGTCGATGACGTGGCGATTAGGTATCCGGGCCACTTCCTTAAACCCCAAACGCAGAGCAAAGTTCCGCGCCGCGTAGTTGCTGTACACCTGCTCTCCGAGCAAGACGTTAATCCGCAAAGCCACCATCGCGTAAGCCAGAGCCAGTTTCGCCAAACTCTGAGCCGTCCCCCGCTTCCCCGCTCCGCCAAAGAAGCACATCCCCGGCTGCGCCGCCCTCGCTCCGTCCACTCCATAGGGGTTACTCACCCACGTGAACCCGACAGGAATCAACTTCTCCTCCTCGGCGATTTCACAGCAAACCTGCATTGTCTTCAGGGACTCAAAGTAATGAACAAACTGGCCGAGCGTCTTGTCCTGGCCGCAGAATGTCGTGGCGATGTTGTTCTCTTCCCTCGTCTTGTAATAGAGATGCGGAAGCATCCCATCAAGATAAACGGGAGTGCCGTCCATGAACGGACATACCTGCAAGTTCTTCGTACCGTACCAACTCCAGTGATTTTTTTGATCCATCCCCACCCTCCTCACTCCAAATTTTGGACTCCTACCCGATTACCTGCCCAGTCAACTTCCCCAACTCCGCGACCACCGACTCGTGCGCTCCGTGGAATCCAACGTGCTGACTCACAACCCACTGCTTCACCCGCTCGATGTCGTGGTTAAACTGATGCTTGAACTGCGCTGCATCCATCCCGTATCCCCGCACCGGGCCGTTCCACGTCTTCTCGCCGTTAGTCGTCACCGAATGGACTCGGATGCTGATGTGGCCGCTCGCCTGATCGACCCGCACATCGTCAACAATGATTTGTGTCCCGTCTGCCATCCTACCCCTCCTCAGAAGAACGATCCTGCCGTTGGGCTGCCGACTATAGCTGACCCGCCGCCACCACTCTGCGATACCTGGAACCCTGAAGCATTCACCACCACCACTGCGACAATTTGTGATCCATCGAGGTTCGCGTGTAGGCGGTTCGCCATCGTGTCGCCAGACTGCTGTGGGAGAAGAATAACACTTCCACTCCGCTTCCGTACAGCGTAATAGTGGACGCCGTTCTCCTCAACCCGCCCACCAGAACCAGATAACGTCCCCAGGTCGGCCTGATAGGTGAAGCTCCCACTACCCGCACTCGACACCGTAACTGACCCGTTGAAGCTCGAAGGGGACACTCCGGCAATCGTAATCGCCTGCCCCTCAGTCACCGGAGCCGTCGATGCGACCGTCACCACGTTTCCCACGCACGATATTGAAGATATCGCATACGAGGTAGGAAGAGAAAATAAGTCCGTCCTTCCCTGAAGCATCACCGTGCTTCCATCAACAAATGTGAATGGTCCGGCAGGAATGACGCACTGCACTCCAGTAGCAGGAGAGCCTATGTTTGTCAGGAGGGGAACTATCGCGTTGGCGTTGGGGACAGAACTCATCAGGTCATTCAAGAATGAACTAGTCTGCTCACGCTGCACCGGAGAGTTCAACTGCCGCATCGTCTTCAAAGAGTTCTTACCTGTAGACTCTAACTTCGGAGCCAGTGCGTCTGCCGAATAGGATGCCTCGGCTACACCGTGCGTAATGGCGTCCGTAGAAGAGGTGGGAGCGCCGACGTTCTTCACCTGATACCCGTTGAGGTCAAGGTGGTTATTGAGTTTGGTAGGCCCGTTGTAACCCTGGAGGCTGTTGATCGTATCGACCATCTGGCTCAAGAACTGCTGGTGCTGCGAAGAGAGTTCTGGAAGCACGGGCTTTGCGAGTTGATTTTGTTGTGCCATTTGTTCCCCTCCACCATCTTACGGCATTAACAATGCCGTGCTGTAACTTTTACCGGCACACAAGGGCTTGTACTCATACTTACTCGTCTCCCACAGAATGAAGTCGGAAGTCGATGTCATCACAAAGCGCACGATTCTGAATTGTATTGCCGGCATCCTAACCCGCAAGGCGTTTCTCACCCCTCCAAGTGTTGGAATGGTGAACGTGTAACCCAGAGTCCCATCGTAGTAGACGTTGCAAGTTATATCCGCTGTGGCTGTCGTCTCGCAATAAATCTGTTTTAGAACCTTACTTTCCTCAGTCCCAAGACGCAGATCGTATGAATCGAAGCTGGTGCGTGTTTCGCCCAGTGGCAAGTGTCGAATCTTTGCCTGATACAAAAACACCCTGCTTGCTCCGCTGCCAGTCAAGATCATGCTTACCTTGAAGGCTTGGAACCCTTCCCCGTTGTTGAGCGCAAGATTTACTCTCTGCCTCGAAGTGGTCGTGATGGTCCCCAGAGTCTCCGTGAAAGCTCCATCGTTGAACACAAGTTGGACTGTTACCGGGTTCCCGTTTGTGTTCGCGTCGAGCGTAAACTCTGCATAGTTTTTCTGAATCTGAGGCGAACCAGAATCGCTGTACGGAGTCTGCACCGTGAACGCGATCGGCAACGGAACTACAACTCCCTGCTCGTTGGCCTCATCCGTGCTCGTCAACTGCCTGTCGAGGTGAACAAGACCCTGCGAGTCCCCCCAGACAAGCTGGTTGGTGTCGGACTCCAAGAACATACTCTGAGCATCCAGAGAGTCGTTCCGATACCGTTTGTTCACGCAATCAAGAATGATTCGATACCGATTCCCGTCAAGAGCCTGGTAGCTGAAGAACACCCACTTGTTCCACGTGGAACATTGGACCGTCGAGAAGTAGGCTGGGTCCGCAATCGGAAGAGGAGTCGGGCTGGTGTTCTGCCACACCGCCTCGATGATCTCTGAGATATAGTCTCCAGATCCTCCCGTGAATATCCGCAGTCCGTCCGTTCCGAGATAGTAGACTACACCATCCCTTAAAACCCATGCGTTTTTTCCCACTACGCCGTGATCGGCTTTCGTTGGATATGTAGTAACGGGCTGCCCTGGCTGGCTCCCTGGGCTTCCTGTCCACCACCGCTGCAAAGTGCTCACAAAGACGTTTCCGCTGCTCTGCACAATCGCAGTGATTGGATCTGATGGGACGTTCACCTGCGTGTACGCCGCACTGCTCACCGCTTGGATATTCGACTTCTCCGAAGTGTAGAGGTACGACGGATTGTTCGGGTCACCCGCGTACAGTCCTTGGTCAAAAGCCACCGCAATAATGTTCACCGGCTGGGCGTAGGCCGCCGTAGCCGACACTGACTCCCCGGCCGCATGGTAGTTCTGCACGTAGGCTCTGAACCTCGGACCCGAGATAGAAGTGACTATCACTGTCTCAAAGGTAGCGTCTAAGACGTTCCCTATATTCACCTGCTGGTTCACGGAGATACTCTGCATCGATGCCGGAATAATCACTTGGACTGAGTTTACCGCGCTCCCCGGAGTTCCGATGTCAGCCGTCAAGGTCGTGTTCACCGGGACTGGAAGTGTGGAGGTCACCGGCACATCGTTCGTGAAAGATATTGGGGTCGCCTGCTGAATCTCCAAATCACTCCAGAGGTCTCTGTAATTCTCTATCCCTCCCATAGCGGTCGTGATCGGTATCTGGTCGATTCTAAGATAATTATTCGCCAGTGTCCCTCCCCGGCGATACACCCTCCAGTGCGTTGCCTGGGTATCGCTATTACTGTTCTCCCAACTTAACAGGATCGGTTGACGACGCGGCAATACTCGGTTAGTCAGCGTCGGAGGATCAACATCCGACATAGTCATTGATGGATTTGACTCAGTGTAATCATTGATGTTGAACAGCGTCACCATGTAGTCGTAGCTCACTCCAGCGAGGCTGTCTGGACCTGCTCCACCAAAGAGAATAAGAGAAGCTACCTGGATCAGAATAGGGAATGATGTGGTGGAGATTCCCTCCCCTGTTGTGGTTTCTACCTCATAGCTAGTAACATTCTGCCAGTTCTTTGTAGAGTCGTTGAAATCCGCTCCTCCCGATGCGGAGAAGTCCGATAGCTGCAAAAGGATCGGAGTCCACCCCGGGCTTGTATTTAGACCCGTTACCCCTCCTGCTCCCATCGTGTATAGGCCCAAATTTGACGACAATACCGCGTCTGCTGCGGCCGTAGTGCTGTCCGTGGAGGCATTCAGGGTAGCCTGCAACGGACCCTGGCCGATGGTCCGGTAGAAGTAGGCTCCGTTTGACGTGTAGAACTTCAGGGTTATCGAGTCGATGGCGTTGGGATCGCCCACGTATATCCACAGACCGATGTAATCTGCCTGCTCCAGCGTTTTCGGCCAAGTCGAGATGGAGGTGGAAATCGAGTTGCTGATCGTCGCCGTCGAAGACGCTGATACTGGAGTCGAATCTCCGTACTCTTGTATCAAAGCCCCCGAAGAGTGCGTCTTCGTGAAGTTCGCTGTAAACCCCGTATCCGACGTTGCAATTACAAGAACCGTCTCCTGCTGAGAACCCGTATCAATCACAAGAGACTGGAATAGTCCAATCACTGACGGATCTGTTACAGACACGCTCTGAAGGCCAGTAGCCACCGCCGACGAGGTGTAGATGGAGAGCATCGGGTTATAAAACGGGGCAAGAATGATTACGTCCGGCGCCTGCGCTTGCGCGGCTACCGGGTAATGCGGTTGGAGGATTCCTGCATTCTGCGGAGCGGAGTTGGTCCCGTTATCCTTCTGGACGCCGTTCATGTCGGCGATAAATAAGAGTGGTGCGGACGATACAACCGGCTGAAATTGGGCTGCTGTCCACGGCTGGCCGCTCATGGAATCGGAGAGCTTTGAGTATTCGCCCGGAGCGTCCCCTGAGATGCGATACAGGCCATTCCCCTTGCCGGCGTAACGCCAACTGCTCCCCGTTAGACCCGGCAATCTGCTCAGGCTGTGAACTACCCCGGCCGACCCTCCAAGGGGCTTGACGATCCCTTCAGCCGCGCTGAGGATGGTTGTCCCGAGACGGGTCGCCAACCCATTCTCCTCAATTTCTTCGACGTTGAGAAGTGACAAATATGTCCCTGGAGGGGCGGAGTCCTCGACAGCGTGGGCTATTACTCCTTTGCTGGAGAACAAGAAATTCTGCGAACTGTAGGGAGAATCCGACATGAAATGAGTCTACCCCTGTTCTGGTAGACTTTCATCCGATTTCTAATCTATCCTTTTCACTTCCCCTACATAAAACGAGTTCTGGAAGTATGACTTCCCAGACGATCCACGCTTGTAAAATTCCCACGATCTTCCTTTTCTATCTTGCCAATAAAAGTGTAAACGACCCATACGGTTACGCTTCCACTTCAAAGAATTTCCGGGGAACGCCGCTGAGATAACCGATACGATAAGGCAATTCCCCGGAAACTTCATTGCACCGTCACCTGTCCGCTGGCCGCAGCCTCAACCGGAGGAGGGAACGTCAACGTCGCCTGGGCCTGCTTGATGATCGTGTCGCCCAACCGCTTCAGGTCTCTGTCCCACAGACCGTGCCGCTCGATGATCGCATGAAACTCCTGATAGTCGTGTTTGCGAATCCGGTACGTCTTCCTGCCGGCCGCGTCCACCTTCGGCTCACCATCCTTGTCGAGCGCAACGTCAGCGTGGCAAAGCTCGTGGTCCAGCAAGGCCATCTTCTTCTCTTTGGTGAATCCGGTGGAAGTCCACATCTCGAAGTTCAGCAGAATCACAAAATCCCATGCCACCAATTCCCGCTGAAGGTCCGACGCTTTGATGCACTTCCCCAGCGTCACATGGCCGTCTACGTCAGCCTTCAAGCCCTTCTGGTACGCCAGACAGATCTTCGCGTCCTTGATGTCCGGGTGGTGGGCCTTCCTGATCTCGGCCATCAGTTTGTACGGCTCAAGTTGCGGCTTCGCCTCGTGATCGATCAACTCGAACGGAGGCAGCTTCTTCTTCTTCGTCTTTCCAAATCCTCGTTTACCCATGTCACTCTCCTTACTCCGAATTTTGGACTTACTTTCCACTTTCCCTCAATGAACTCCCGATACTCCCGCGTCCAACGAAACAGCCTGCGGCCTTCCTGATGCCAGAGCCACCACCTCAGAATCCCCGGTCGAAGACGCTTCAAATCAAATTCTCTCCGTACTCTCTTTTGAATTCCTTGTCGCCTCCAAACATGGCTTTGTAATACCCTAACGCTTTTCGCCTCCACCCCATCTGCTCCAGAGACAGTCCGTTCATCACCATCATCGTCTCTTCCTTCAGAGTAATCGTATTCGGATCAATCGGTGCGCCAACGCAGATCGGGTTCTTCCACCACGGAAAGAAGTGTCGCACAAAACCGTACTGCTCGGCTCCCACCCAAACATCATCAAACTTTCCGCTGTCCCCGAATTGAGGACTGGACTCGATAATTACTTCCGCATCGGGACTCAAGCAGGGCATCAGGCTATTCCACACCGTCTCCTGATCATCTCTTGACCACCACGCGAACTCTTGGAAGTGAACGAAGTCAACTTTCATCCCAAGTCCGCTGTGAAATCTATCGGAATTAAAAATCTGATATTGATGAGGGATACAACCTTCCAGTCCGAATGCGTGACGGTTTGTAAATGTCCATTTGATAGGAGGTGGTGTGAGAAGGTTTTGGATAAATCCTCGAACCGTGTTCCACATATAATCCGCCATATTGTGTCGCTGGGCCACTACAACGCAAGTCTTCCCCTCGGACGCCGCCATAAATCCACGCGCCAAAGCAAACGTCGTCATACCCATCTGCCGGCATTTCCTGACGATATTCTTCCTGCCAGCGTGTTTCAGGTAGTCCGCGTAGATCGCTCCCCAATGACCCTCGCCGACTGACACGATTTTACCTTCCGAGGTCATCACCTTCAGCATATCCATCGTCAATCCCATAAACCCCTCCTCAAACCAACCTCACCAACCCCGTCGTCTTGTCGCTCCACCGTACCAGCCTGCCAGCGTCCTCAAGCACCTCTACAGCCCGCCTGCGGGAAGGACTCCACCTCTGAAACCAGTACCACTTTTGGCCGTGGTAGATAACAGGTTCGCCCTGCCATTCAATCAGTGCTTGCGCCTTCTCAAGCGGATCTGCCTTCCCCATTGTAACTCCTCGTGCAATCGTGGTGGGCGCGGAAGGGATCGAACCTTCGACCTTTTCCTTAAGAGGGAATTGCTGCTTCCAACTGAGCTACGCGCCCTGGTTGCGGAGGCTGGACTCGAACCAGCGACCTGTGCGTTATGAGCGCACCGAGATACCACTTCTCCACCCCGCGAATCCAGCATAGCACGGTTACACGCCGTCCATCCCCTGAATGATAGATCTTGGACCGATTGGACGTTGCAGCATCCAGTCCAACGGAAGACTCATAGAGAACTCGAAGACCTCACGAACTTGGTTCATCGCCGCATTCATCTCTTTCACCATCTTCTCAAGACTCTCAATCGTGATCGGCGCCTGCAACACCGCTGACCTCCCGTTCGTCGCCCACACGCCGCTTCCGAGGAGATCATGTTGATTCCATCCCTGCAAAAAACCGCGACGGAAGGTCTGCATATCCCGAAGCAACTGCTTAGACCGAAGGAATTTCTTTGTCTGCTTCATCACCCCTCCTCGTCAGTTTTGAATGTATCGGTTGCCTTCGGCCTCACCATTTTCCAGATGATCGGCGCGTAATTATTTGGGACTTATATACTTGAGTCCCTTTCATGCTGCAAAAGTGTCCGTTTCGATCACTTCGTAGACGTGGACATGCTGGCTCTGGTGAGTGAGCGCCATTGGGATAATCCACGCCAAATTTGAGACAACAACTGGCAATTCGTCGATAGGCCAGATCATTACTGATTCAGTCTCCATAGTCCGCACGTGAGCGAGTTTTTTGGTGTTAAAAGCATGGAAGAAATGGACTTGCCATTCCGGGTTGCTGCCTTTGGCGCGGAGAATCAAAAAAGGTTGCCAACTTTGCACATCCACGCCAGCCTCTTCCAGAAACTCGCGCCACATGGCTGCAGATGGGCTCTCCGGTTGCCCTGCGCTCATCGTCGTTCGCTTGCCGCCGATGGCATTCCATTTGCCTACCACCGCTGCGGGGCCGTGATTCTTGAGGATCAGGGCAACCCTGTTCCTATCTTCATCAAACAAAAGACCTGCCACGTACTTGACCATCATTTCCCTCCTTCAAGGGAGTTAAGTATGTAACTCCCATTAGATAGACCCCGACCGAGACCGCGACCGCGACCCCGACCG
>Ga0302202_10000818_pt1 | contig 39846 bp, 39 predicted proteins | sample II_Bog_N3_3_FD_194579 | JGI IMG/M metagenome (GOLD analysis project Ga0302202, IMG submission 194579) | Peat permafrost microbial communities from Stordalen Mire near Abisko, Sweden - II_Bog_N3_3 | ecosystem: Environmental > Terrestrial > Soil > Wetlands > Peat | place: Sweden: Abisko...
GGTGGAAAATGGTGGTGACACACCACCGCGCGATTGATCCGTTCGGGATGGGCCGATTTCACCAACCGGAGCGCCCCTGTTTTTCTGGCCCCGAAACTCTCAAGCATACCGTCCATACGCCGTTGACCTATGTGTCATTGGCATATAAAATAGCCCCATGACCACCTTGCAGACCGTCGTCGAGATGGAGTCCTTCCTCAAGCGCGCGCGGGCGATCATGTCCGATGAGGAGCGACTTGCCATCGTGTCGTTTCTGGCGGCCAATCCGGAGTCGGGTGTTTCGCTGGGCGGTGGCCTGCGCAAGGTCCGCATCGCCCGCGAGGGTAGCGGCAAGAGCGGTGGCTACCGGACCATTTATGTGTTCGGAGGCAATTCGATGCCGCTGTTCCTGCTGACGGTGTTCGCCAAGAATGAGAAGGGTAATCTGTCCCCACCCGAACAGGCTGCGGCAGTCGCGTTGAGCAAGCAGTTGCTCGCAACTTATGGAGATCGTGCATGAGCGAAGTTTACGATAGCCTGATGGAAGGGTTGAACGAAGCAGTGGCTTTCGCGCGGGGCGAGAAGACCAATGTCATCGTCCACCAGATCGAGGTGCCCACCGTCGATGTCGCTGCGATCCGCGCCAGCACCGGCCTGTCGCAGGGTGCCTTCGCGCGCAGCATCGGCGTTGCCAAGGGCACGCTTCTGAACTGGGAGCATGGCCGCAGGCACCCCACCGGCCCCGCCCAGGTGCTGCTTGCCATGATTGCCAAGAAGCCCTCACTGGTGAGCGAACTACTGCGCTGACGCCAGCGCCGGATCATCGCTGCGTACCGTCTCCAGATGCGCATCGCGAAGGTCTCGCATCTGGCGCTATTTCGGGGTTTTCGCAACCCGTTCGGAAATTCTGAAACAACTTGCACAACATCGTGCTTTCCATCAAGCATTCTGAATCTTTTGACAAAAACGGAACACTAATCACTGCAGATGAGCACGATTTTCCTACAAGTATAAGTAATGGTGCACAATCTTCTTCATGGAAGGTTGTTTCTTTCAATATAGATGGAGGGAAGCCAACTGACATAGGGTACATTAAAATAAAATATGGCTCCATTCAGCAGATACGCCTTTTTGGAAATAACTAGGGTGGCCTAGGCTCTCGAAAATACGACAAGCTCAAACAAACACCCTAATTTCGAGCACCTACCAGACCAGCGCGCGTGCCCCCGGTTCGCCCAGCCAGCGCGCCTCTACGCCCCAGACGCGGGCGATTACCGCCGGATCGAGCGCCGTTTCGGGCGCACCGGACGCCGCCACGCGGCCGCGGTCAAGCACCACGACATGATCGGCATGATTGACCGCCTGCGCCAGATCGTGGAGCACCAGCGCCACCCCCTTGCCCGCCTGCGCCAGCCGCCGGAAATGCAGCAGCAGCGCGCGCGCCTGCGCCAGATCGAGGCTGGCCAGCGGTTCGTCGGCCAAGACCCAGCCGGGATCGCCCGCCAGGACCCGCGCCAGCAGCGCCCGCGCGCGCTCGCCGCCCGACAGGGTGCCGACCGGACGCCCGGCATAAGCGGACAGATCGACTCCGGCCAAGGCTTCGGCTACGGCGCGATCGTCCTCGTCGCGCGCCGTGCGATGCGGCAAGCGGCCCAGCCGGACCAGCGTTTCAACCGACAGGTTCCACGCGACTTCGCCACCTTGCGGCAGATAGCCGATCGCCAGCGCGCGTTCACGCGGGGGCATCGCGTCAAGGCGGCGATCATCGACCGCAACGTCGCCCGCGATCAGCCCGGCCAGCGCGGAAAGCAGCGTCGATTTGCCCGCGCCGTTGGGCCCGACGATCGCAGTGACCCGGTCCGGCGGCAGATCCACCGAAACCCCCTCGAGCCGCCCCGGCACGACAAGCGATTGTGCGCGCAGCATCACGCCCATTCCCGCCGCAGCCGCACCAGCAGCATCAGGAAAAACGGCGCGCCGATCAGGCTGAGCGCGATGCCCAGCCGCAATTCGCCCCCGGCAAGCGGAAACAACCGACACCCACTGTCCGCCACGAGCACCAGCAAGGCCCCGGCAAGCGCGCTCGGCACGATCAGCGAACCCGGCCTTTGATCGGTCAAGGGACGCAGCAGATGCGGCACGATCAGTCCGACAAAGCCGACGATTCCCGCCACCGCCACCCCGGCGCCGACCACCAGCCCGATCCCCAGCACCATCCGCGCCTGAAGCCGCGCCGGATCGACCCCGAGCGAGCGCGCCGCCGCATCGCCCAGAGTCAAGGCATCGAGCGCCCCCCCGGTCCGCGCCAACAGAACCACGCCGAGCAGCGTCGGCGGCCCGGCCAGCGCGACATCGTGCCAGCTACGATTTTCGAGCGCCCCCATCAGCCAGGTGACAATCTCGCTCAGCGCAAAGGGATTGGGCGACAGGCTGATGACCAGACTGGTCAGCGCACCGGCAAGGCTGGCGATCATCATCCCCGCGAGCGTAAACAGCGTCACCGCGCGCCCGATCCCGCCGGTCGCACCAGCGCCCGCAATCAGGACCAGCAGCGCCATCGCCAGCGCGGCGCCCGCCAGCGCAAACAGCGGCAGAGCCCAGCCTTGCGCCGCGATCCCGGTCGAAATCGCCAGAACCGCGCCCAGCGCAGCCAGCGGCGCAATGCCGAACAACCCCGGATCGGCCAGCGGATTGCGCAAATAGCCCTGCATCGCCGCACCCGCCGCGCCCAGCCCACCGCCGATGATCAGCGCCAGCACCGCGCGCGGCGCACGCAGTTCGACAAGGATCGGCACGGCATTGCGCACCGGCGACCCCAGCGGATTGATCCACACTTGTCCCGCCAGCAACGACAACGGCAAAGCCAGCGCCAACAACCCGGCGAGCACGATCCACCAGCGCAAGGCCATCAACCGCGTCCTCCGTTCAGCGAACGACGCAAGGCGGCGAGGCGCGCCGCCGCACGGATGATCGTCGGCCCGCCGCAATAGAGCAGCCCGGCGGGAAATTCGGCCCGCATGGTGCCGGTCAGCACGCCCAGCGCCGGGTGACGCAGCATGCGGTCATGCCCGACCGTCAGGATCACGCGCGGCGGATGCGCCAGCATGCGTTCGAGCGGATAGATATCGGCCTGGCCATAGCCCTCGCGCGCGGGCAGATTGGCAAAACCGGTGCGTCCGAGCAGATCGTCGATCAGCGTGCCCTGCCCCGCGACCATGCCGCCCCATTCCCACAGCACCGCATCGACCGGCACGGCGCCCGGCGGTGGCGCGGCCGCCGCCAGCGCGGCCTCGATCCGGCGCACCAGCGCCTCGCCGCGTTCGGGATGCCCGATGATCGCCGCCAGCCGGCGTACATCGCCGAGCGAATCGGCGACGTTGTGTTGCGTGCGGAGCGTTTCCAGCCGCAGCCCGAGCCGACGATAGGCCGCGCGCGTCGCCGGGGCGACAAACTCGCCATCGATCACCACGTCGGGCTGCAAGGCGACCACTTCTTCGATCGTGCCATGCGTCGTGGCGTGACGCCGGACTTCGGAGATCGGCAGCGAGCTGCTCGCCGGATCGCGGCTATAAGCGGAATAGGCGAGAATCTGCGCCGGATCGGCAACTTCGGCAAGGATCGCGTCACTGCACGGATTAAGCGAGACGATACGCGGAAGCGATGCCGCGCGCGGCGTGACCCGCGCCGCCGCAACGGTCGGCGACAGGGCGGCAAGCATGGCCACGAGGCCCGTCCCGCAACGCCAAACCGGGCCGATCAATAGCGAACCCGGATACCGGCAAAGACCCCGCGCCCGACCGCGCCGTAGCCCGCGACCGTCGGCGTATGGTCGTTGAACAGATTTTCGATCCGGCCATAGAAGTCGATGAAGCGGCCAAACGGCAGGCTGGCGCGCAAGGTGGTCAGTTCGCTCGGCCCCAGCCGCACCGTATTGGCCGCATCGTCCCAACTGGCCGTCTGCACGCGCGTATCAAGGCCCAGGACCACCCCCTTGAACGGCGAAGTCCAGTCGATCGAGGCGGTCACCGCGTCCTGCGGTCGCCGCGCGAGCAGCTTGCCCCGGTTGACCGCGCCGGGCGTGCGGTCGGTGGCATGATCATAGCTGTAAAGCGCGGCAATGCGCAGCTTTGACGTCGGAACCAGCGTGGCTTCGAGCTCGACCCCATCGGCACGGGCGACGCCGACATTGGCGAACGTACCGTTTGATCGGTCGCTGCAGACCGACGTCGTCATCCCGGCGCACCCCACGAAAGCGATCAGATTGCGGCTGTCACGGCGATAGACCGATGCCGTCAGCCGCACCCGGCCGTCATCGCCCGAATATTCCACCCCCGCGTCATAGCTCTCGGCGGTTTCGGGAGCCAGGCCCGCATTGCCGTATGCAGACCACAACTGGTACAGCGTCGGCGCTTTGAAGCCATCGGCATAGCTGCCGCGCAAGCGCACGCCTTCGAGCAATTTCAGGCTGCCGTTGGCGCTGAAACTGTCGTGGCTGCCAAACTGGCTGTGATCGTCGACGCGCAAGCCCGCCGCCAGTGTCGCCACCGGGCCGTACCAGCCGAGCAACAGATGGCCGCTGTCGATCCGCGCGCGGTGTTCGCTGTCATAGCTGCCCGAATAGCCGGTCCATTCGTCATCGGCGCCGAAATTGGCCAGAAACCCGGCGGGCAACTTGACCGATCCGGTCAGGTCGACGCGTTCCGATCGGCCCAGCCAGATCGCCGTGACATCGCCCGGTTCGTTTTGCGCGACATAGACGCGCCTGGTCGTCGCCAGCGCATAGCCGGCATCGAGCGCGACGCCACCCTTTTCGAAATGCGCGCCCGCACGACCGGAAAACTGCTCGGTTTCCAACGCTGCGGCCGCATCGCCCGTGAGTTCGAGCGGCAGGGGAAAGCCATTGCCGCTTTGCTTGCCATCGGCATAGCGCGCGGTCGCAACGAACGACAGCGTATCGGTCAAGCTGTAGCGGCCGCGCCCTGCCAGATGCCATTGATGAAACCCGCCGGAACCTTCGATGCGCGGCGCGGGAATATCGTCATTGGCGACATATCCGATATTGAATGCAAGCGCATAGCGGTCTTTTTTCAGGCCGACGGCGAGGTTTTCGGCAACGTTGTCGCGGCTGCCGGTTTCGATCGAGGCGAGCACGCCTTTTGTTTCCGGGGTCGTCAGCGCGATGACCCCGCCGATCGCTCCGCTGCCCCAGATCAGCGAATTGGAGCCGCGCAAGACATCGATGCGCTCGATTCCCGCCATCGTCAGCGTGCCGAAATCATATCCGCCGCTCATACCTGCGACATCGTTCATCCGCACGCCATCGATCGTGACGAGCACGTCGCTGGCCTCGGAGCCGCGCATATGGACCTGGGTATCGGTCCCCTGTGCCCCGTCGCGCGTCCAGGTCACCCCCGGAATCAACGCCAGTGCGCGGGTGAAGTCGGCCCCGCCGATGCGTTCGAGATCGTCCGAGGTCAGCACGGTGACCGACTGCGCCACGTTGTCGAGCGGCAGTTTTCCACCGGTGGCGATCGTGGTGATCGGAATCGGCGCAATATCGGGCGCGGCCTGCGCTTCTTCGGGCGGGGGATAATCGTCGGCAGCCGACGCGGCACTGCCCGTCGGAGAATTCGCGGGTGGAACGTCTTGCGCCAGCGCCGGACCGGAAACCAGACCCGACGCCACCAGAACCGTCGCCATCACGATCTCGGTCACCGCCGCTCGGCCGGCGGCGCTGCGGATCAACCCGGTCATCCATCACTCCTTACGGACCGTAACTGCCCGCGCGGTCGCACGAAAGACAACGGCGACCGGCGCATAGCCGGGCCCGGCGAAGAGAACAACCCTGGCCGCGACCATCCCGGCAGCGAACCTGTCGCATGGCGCGGTTAAGGACACGGCGCAGTTAAGGACACGGCAAGGGATCGTCGCATAACGGTACATCGCCCGATGAACAGGTGCGAAGCGCCCGGGAATCGGATAGCGGGAATCGGACAGCGGAAAATCCGATCACGCCCGCGTGCCGATCACGCCCGCGTGCCGATCACTCCCGCGCGCCGATCACTCCCGCGCGAAAGCCGGACTTTCCCGCCATTCACTCCGCATGAGGTGCCGCAGGGCCAATGCCGCTGGAAATCGCCTACCGACCGGTTGTCCTGCCCCCCGCTGCGGCCCTGCGCAAGACGGGTGCGTCGGTCGTGGGTAAAGCGTGCGCCGGGCCATCCGCGGCGGTTCGCTTTTCGCCGGAATTGCGCCCGCGCGATTTTGCGGCGCGCATCCGTCGTCGCGACATGGTTTCGCTGCGGCGTGCGCTGCACCGGCCCGCGCGGCTGCGCCAACGGATCGCGGGCGTGGCGTTGGTCGGATTGGTGCCAGCGCTGCTTGCCGTAGTGGGCTGGGGCAATCCGCATGGAATCGGCGGCGCCCTTGCGCAGGAGCGGGTTTCCCCCTGGCATGGCAGGAACGCGGTCTCTGCAAGCGACGGCCTGCTGACCCCGGCGGTCGCCTCTGCCGCATGGGACCAGACATTGGCCGGCGACCACTCCGACGCCGACGGCGCAACGGCGCGCCCTTTGCTCTCGGTCGGCACCGGGCTCGATCATTGGCGGGCGCAACAATGCCTGACCGCGGCGATCTATTACGAAGCCGCGCGCGAACCCGACGCGGGGCAACGCGCGGTGGCCCAGGTCGTGCTCAACCGCGTGGCGCATCCCGCTTTTCCCAAGACCGTCTGCGGCGTCGTTTACCAGGGGTCGGAACGCCCGGGCTGCCAGTTCAGCTTTGCCTGCGACGGGTCTCTGGCGCGGCGGCCGATGGCCATCTATTGGGAACGGGCGCGGCGCGTGGCCGAGGCCGCGCTGGGGGGCGCTGTCTTTGCGCCTGTCGGGCTTGCCACGCATTACCATACCAGCGCGGTCCATCCCGCCTGGGCCGACAGCATGGCCTTTCTCGGCACGATCGGCGCGCACCGCTTCTATCGCTGGAGCAGCAGCGCGGGTCAGCCGCGCGCGTTTAACGCCGTCTATGCCGGCGGCGAGCCGGTCGCCGCGCCGCATCCGCATACATGGGCCTCGACCGGCGCCGACCTGGCCGATCCGCTCGTGCTCGAAAAAGCGTTCGAGGCAGGCCGGCTTGCCGCCTTGCGCAGCGCAGTCGCGCCGATGGCAGAGCCCGAATCCGGCCGCGGCCAGATGCCGGTCGCCTTTGATCAGCCGCCCCAGCCCGCCGCCAGCGCGCCGGCTGGCGCCCCGGTCGGCGCCCCCGTCGGCGATGCGCGCAGCCGCCTCCTGCCCGGATCGGGCGCCGTTCGCCCCGAAGCGGAACAGCAATACGACCGCGCCGCGCACTGGATCCATCAACCGGGAGCCTGAGGCGGCTTCAAAATTCGCACCCGGCCAGAACGGCCCCTGCCAGACGCACTTTGCCGGATTTGGACCACCCGGTTTCAAATCTCCCGGTTTCAAATCTCCCGGTTTCAAATCTCACTGTGCGCGCGATCCGGGAAAAAGGTTTGCGTCTCCTTTACTGTGTCGTCTCATGAGCTGTTCACGCGTCCGGGGCTAAATCGCTGGCGAACGGCACGCATTGTGCGGTTTGTGCGAGGAGAGACCCGGATGCTGCGATTTGTCCCTCGATATGGTATCGTATCGCCGGCGCTGATCCGTCCTTCGCGCCTTCGTCAGCGCTTTGCAGTCAATGACAATGCGATTGTCGCCGGGACCACGCCGCCCCGCAAACCCGCCGCGATTGCCGATGCCAGGGTTCAGGCCGCGCTGCGCCTGTTTGCCGCGCATGGCCTGTCGGCGGCGGAGCGTGCGCGCCTCGCCGCAGCCAACGCCAATGCGCGCGGCGATGAAAGCGATGCGCAGTGGTGGAATGAAATCAGCCGCATGCTCGGTCAGCGCCGCTGAATTCGCAACACTCCGACCGGTGGCGCCAGGAACGCGCGCACCCCGGCTATGGCCCGGCTTTCTGTTTTGACATGATCCGATAAGGAACAACCCCGATCCGTCGTCTCGGGGCGACGGTCATGGTGCGTTCATGTCCCGATGGCATGAACGGTTCTCGAAGAAGATCCGGTATCGACACCCGGCGCCGGGCCTGCGTGACTGCGGCCCCGACGTAACGTCGGCGACTTCGACCGAGGCTGCATGATATTGCGAACCATTATCATAAAAACCCGGAAATTCGACGTTTTACTGCCTTGCAATCCGTTTTCCACGGGCCTACGGACCTCTCCACCCCACCAGGCGCCTTCCTGTCACGCGGGACATGGGCCGGCTCCTAGACGGTGGCAAATCTGATCTTTGTTCAGTCCCGCAGCTACGGGAAAGGACCGTAAAAGCATGGCTCGCAAGAAAATTGCGCTGATCGGCGCCGGCAACATCGGCGGCACCCTCGCCCATCTCGCTGCACAAAAGGAATTGGGCGACATCGTCCTGTTCGACGTCGCAGAAGGCGTGCCCCAGGGCAAGGCGCTCGACCTGTCGCAGTGCGGTCCGGTCGAAGGTTTTGACGCCTCGATCACTGGCACCAACGATTACAAGGACATCGCCGGCGCAGACGTGATCATCGTCACCGCAGGCGTGCCGCGCAAGCCCGGCATGAGCCGCGACGATCTGCTCGGCATCAACCTCAAGGTGATGAAGGCCGTCGGCGAAGGCATCCGGGACAACGCCCCCGATGCGTTCGTGATCTGCATCACCAACCCGCTCGACGCAATGGTCTGGGCGCTGCGCGAATTCTCCGGCCTGCCGCACAACAAGGTGGTCGGCATGGCGGGCGTGCTCGACTCGGCGCGCTTCACGACGTTCCTCGCCTGGGAATTCGGCGTGTCGGTGCGCGACGTGAATTCGTTCGTGCTCGGCGGTCATGGCGACACCATGGTTCCGGTGGTCGAATATTCGACCGTTGCCGGCATCCCGGTGACCGACCTGATCAAGATGGGTCTGTCGACGCAGGAACGCATCGACGACATCGTCAAGCGCACGCGCGGCGGTGGCGGCGAAATCGTCGGCCTGCTCAAGACCGGCTCGGCATTCTATGCCCCGGCCGCCTCGGGCATCGCCATGGCCGAAGCCTATCTCAAGGACCAGAAGCGCGTTCTGCCCTGTGCGGCTTATGTCGCGGGTGAATATGGCGTCGACGGTTTCTATGTCGGCGTGCCGGTGGTGATCGGCGCGGGCGGCGTGGAAAAGGTCATCGAGATCGCACTCGACGACAGCGCCAAAGCCAACCTTCAGGTCTCGATCGACGCTGTCAACGAACTGCTGGTTGCCTGCAAGGGCATCGCGCCCGAACTGGCCTGACATGCAAACCCGGCGGGCCTCGCATCGGGGCCCGCCGACCGGCATGCGCGATGACAAGACTGCGAGGCGGCAACACCTTGATCACAAAGCGGGTATTCGCCCTGAGCCCACGGCAAAGGCAATCGTTCCTGATTTTGTGACACCTGATGCCGCCCCGTATTCCCGCGATCTGCGCGGGACCGGAATTTGGCCCGTGATCCTCACGGGAAGGAAAGTGACCCCCGGCGCGATGCGCAGAGGGTTTCCGACGCCCCCGCCTCCCCGGGGCAAAGGAGTTTGACGATGGGTCAGGAGTTGCACGAGTTCGATCTGGATCCCGCCCAGGAAGGGCCGCAACCGGGGCCAAGCTGGGCCTCGAAGCGCTGGCCCGTCACCGATGCTGCGGCAGGCGATGAGCTGACCCGCGCGCTCGATCCGATGGCGCTGAAGCTCGAAATCGCCAAGGCGCAGAAAAAGGACGCGCCCAAGCTCGACGATGCGGCGCTTGAACAGGCTGCGGCGGATTCGATCCGCGCCATGCTTTTGATCCGCACCTATCGCGTGCGCGGCCATCTGACCGCCGATCTCGATCCGCTGGGTCTCGCGCGACAGAACCTGCCCGCCGATCTTTCGCCCGAATATCACGGCATCGTCGGCGCCGCGCTTGACCGCAAGACCTATCTTGGCGGCATTCTCGGAATCGATTGGGCTACGCCGCGCGAGATCGTGGCGATCTTGCGCCGCAATTATTGCGGCAAGATCGGCTTTGAATACATGCACATCGCCGATGTGGAAGAACGCCGGTTCATCCAGGACCGGATCGAAGGCGGCGACAAGGCGATCGACTTCACCCCCAACGGGAAGAAGGCGATCCTGGCGGCGGTCATTCGCGGCGAACAGTACGAAAAGTTCCTCGGCCGCAAATATGTCGGCACCAAGCGCTTTGGCCTCGACGGCGGCGAATCGATGATCCCCGCGCTCGAAGCGGTAATCAAGTACGGCGGCCAGCTCGGCGTGCGCGAAATCATCACCGGCATGGCGCATCGCGGCCGGCTGAACGTGCTCGCCAATGTCATGGCCAAACCCTATCGCGTGATCTTCCACGAATTTTCGGGCGGCACCGCCAATCCCGAAGACGTCGGCGGCTCGGGCGACGTGAAGTATCACCTCGGCACTTCGACCGACCGCGAATTCGACGGCATCAAGGTTCACATGAGCCTGCAGCCCAACCCGTCGCACCTCGAAACGGTCGATCCGGTGGTATTGGGCAAGGCCCGCGCGCAGCAGGTGTTCCGCGACGACATCGGCCCGGCCAAGCACAAGCAGGTGCTGCCGATCCTGATTCACGGCGACGCGGCTTTTGCCGGCCAGGGCATCGTCTGGGAATGCTTCGGCTTTTCCGGGGTGCGCGGCTACAACACCGGCGGTTGCATCCATTTCGTGATCAACAACCAGATCGGCTTTACCACCAGCCCGCAGTTTTCGCGGGGATCGCCGTATCCTTCGGACGTCGCCAAGGGCGTCCAGGCGCCGATCATCCATGTCAACGGCGATGATCCCGAAGCGGTGACGTTCGCCTGCAAGATGGCAATCGACTATCGCCAGAAGTTCGGTCGCGATGTCGTCGTCGACATGTGGTGCTATCGTCGCTTTGGCCACAACGAAGGCGACGAACCCAGCTTCACCCAGCCGCTGATGTACGCGAAGATCCGCCAGCACCCGGCGATCAGCGCGATCTATGCCGATCGTCTGGTGGCACAGGGCGTGATCGACGCGGGCTGGAAGGCCCAGACCGAAGAAAGCTTTGTCGCCACGCTCGAAAACGAATTCGAAGCGGCCAAGAGCTACAAGGCCAACGAAGCCGACTGGTTTGGCGGGCGCTGGAGCGGGCTCAACAAGCCGGCCGACCCCGTCACCGCGCGCCGCAACGTGCCGACCGGCATCGATGCCAAACTGTTCGACAGCCTTGGCCGCGTGTTGACCACCGTTCCCGAAGGGCTGACCGTCCACAAGACGCTGGGCCGCGTGATCGATGCAAAGCGCGAGATGTTCAAGACCGGCAAGGGCTTCGACTGGGCAACCGGCGAAGCGCTGGCTTATGGCAGCCTGGCCACCGAAGGCTTCAACATCCGCCTGTCGGGGCAGGATTCGGGCCGCGGTACGTTCAGCCAGCGTCATGCGGTGTGGGTCGATCAGAACGACGAGCACAAATATGTGCCCCTCGCGACGCTGCCCCACGGCCGCTTTGAAGTGCATGACAGCCCGCTGTCGGAATATGGCGTGCTCGGCTTCGAATATGGCTATGCCAGCGCCGATCCTAAGACGCTGGTACTGTGGGAAGCGCAGTTTGGCGACTTTGCCAACGGCGCGCAGATCGTGATCGACCAGTACATCGCCGCCTCGGAAGCGAAGTGGCTGCGTGCCAATGGTCTCGTCATGCTGCTGCCCCACGGCTATGAAGGTCAGGGCCCGGAACATTCCTCGGCGCGCCTCGAACGCTATCTGCAGCTTTGCGCGGAAGACAACCTGCAGGTGTGCAACATCACCACGCCGGCGAATTACTTCCACGTCCTGCGTCGCCAGATGCACCGTCCGTTCCGCAAGCCGCTGATCATCATGACGCCCAAGAGCCTGCTGCGCCATCCGATGGCCAAGTCGGAAGCTTCGGACTTCATCGGCGAAGGGCATTTCCAGCGCATCCTGTCCGACATCGCGGCGCCTGCGGACAAGGATACCCGCAAGGTCATCCTGTGCAGCGGCAAAGTCGCCTACGACTTGTTCGAGGCACGCGAACAGCAGGGCATCACCGATACGCAGATCATCCGTCTCGAACAGCTCTACCCCTTCCCCGGCGAACCGCTGGCTCTGCGTTTTTCGAACATGCCCAACCTCGAAGAAGTGGTCTGGTGCCAGGAAGAACCCAAGAACAACGGTTCGTGGTTCTTTGTCGAGCCGCTGATCGAAGACTCGCTCAAGTCTGCCGGAGCCAAAGTCACGCGCGCCCGCTATGCCGGCCGGGCCGCCGGGGCCTCGCCGGCAACGGGGATCGCCAAGCGCCATGCCAGCGAACAGGCGGCTCTTGTAGCCAATGCCCTGGCGCTGTCGGTGCGTGACGAGATCCGCCGCAAGAAAAAGCCCTGATCAGGCCGAATTTCCGATCGCCCGAATTTCCGATTGTTCTGCCATTTTCGTTTTAACGTCCTCATCTTCATGTGATTTCCGGCCCAAGGAACCCAGGTTATGTCCATCGAAGTCAAAGTGCCGACGCTCGGCGAAAGCGTCAGCGAGGCGACCGTCGGCCAGTGGCTGAAGAAGCCGGGTGAAGCCGTCGCGCTCGACGAACCGATCGTCAGCCTTGAAACCGACAAAGTCGCGGTCGATGTGCCCGCGCCTGCGGCCGGCATTCTTGGCGAACTGCTCGTCAAGGAAGGCGACACCGTCTCGGTCGGCGCGCTGATCGCGCTGATCGAAGCCGCCGGCAGCGCTGCGGCTCCGACCCCGGCGGCGGCCCCCGCCCCCGCCCCCGCCCCCGCCCCGGCTGCGGCACCTGCTCCGGCGGCTGCGGCTCCGATCGCAGTTGCCGCCCCCGCCTTGGCGAAGGCGGAATTCGATGCGGATGCCGCTGCGCTGTCGCCGGCGGTGCGTCGCGCCGTGCTCGAATACGGCATCGATCCCGCGACGGTGAAAGGCACCGGCGCCGGCGGTCGTCTGACCAAGGAAGACGTGCTGGCCGCAGCGCAAGCCAAGGCCGCTTCCCCCGCCCCGGCAGCGGTTGCGACTGTCCCTGCGACGGTTGCCGCTCCGGGTCGCAACGAAGAACGCGTCAAGATGACGCGGCTTCGCCAGACCATCGCCAAGCGGCTGAAAAGCGCGCAGGAAAATGCCGCGCTGCTGACCACGTTCAACGACGTCGACATGTCGGCGGTGATGGCCGCGCGCGACAAGTTCAAGGACAGCTTTGAAAAGAAGCACGGCATCAAGCTTGGCTTCATGTCGTTCTTTGCCAAGGCTTCGTGCCTCGCGCTCAAGGACATCCCGTCGGTCAACGCCCGCATCGAAGGCGATGAAATCGTCTATCACGACTATGTCGACATCTCGGTCGCGGTTTCGGCGCCCAACGGGCTGGTCGTGCCGGTGGTCCGCGATTGCGACAAGCTGTCGTTCGCCGGGATCGAAAAGGCGATTGCCGGTTTCGGGAAAAAGGCGCGCGAAGGCACGCTGACCATGGACGACATGAAGGGCGGCACGTTCACCATCTCGAACGGCGGTGTCTTCGGCGGCCTGATGTCGACCCCGATCATCAACCCGCCGCAGTCCGCCGTGCTCGGGCTGCACCGCATCGAGGACCGTCCAGTCGTGCGCAATGGCCAGATCGTCATCCGCCCGATGATGTATATCGCGCTCAGCTACGACCATCGCCTGATTGACGGACGCGAGGCGGTAACCGCACTCAAGACCATCAAGGAAGCGATCGAAGAACCCACGCGTCTGTTGATCGACCTGTAAAATCTGGCGAAGGGCCCGAGCAGCGCTTCGGGCCCTCCCCCGTCCCCCCGAACGGGCGGCATCGCAAAGGACCAAGGCAATGGCAGAATACGACTACGACGTGCTGGTGATCGGCGCCGGCCCCGGCGGCTATGTGGCGGCAATCCGCGCTGCGCAGCTTGGCTTGAAGACCGCTTGCGCCGAAGGGCGCGCCACGCTCGGCGGCACCTGCCTCAATGTCGGCTGCATCCCGTCAAAGGCTCTGCTCCACGGCTCGGAACTCTTTCACGAAGCCGCCGGTGGCACGATGGCCAAGTTCGGCGTCAAGGCCAGCGGGGTCGAGCTCGATCTCGACGTGCTTCAGGCTGAAAAGGCAACGACGGTCAAGGAACTGACCGGCGGGATCGAATTCCTGTTCAAGAAGAACAAGGTCACCTGGCTCAAGGGCCTCGCCACATTTGCCGATGCCCACACTGTCGAAGTCGCCGGCGCCAAAGTCTCGGCCAAGCACATCGTCATCGCCACCGGCTCGTCGGTCACGCCGCTGCCCGGCGTTGCGGTCGACAACGATGCCGGCGTGATCGTCGATTCGACCGGCGCGCTTGCCCTGGGCAAAGTCCCCGGACATCTCGCCGTGATCGGCGGCGGGGTGATCGGGCTGGAGCTCGGCTCGGTCTGGGGGCGCCTCGGCGCCAAAGTCACCGTGATCGAATATCTCGACCAACTGCTGCCCGGCATGGACGGCGATGTCCGCAAGGAAGCCGCGCGGATCTTCAAGAAACAGGGCTTTGACCTCAAGCTGTCGACCAAGGTCACCGGCGCGAGCGTCAAGGACGGCAAGGCAACGCTGACGCTCGAACCGGCTGCCGGTGGCGCCGCCGAAACGCTCGAAGCCGATGTCGTGCTTGTCGCGATCGGTCGCCGCCCGCATACCGACGGGCTCGGGCTCGACACAATCGGCCTGGCGGTCAATGCGCGCGGCCAGATCGAAACCGATCATGATTTCCGCACCGCGGTCGACGGCGTCTGGGCAATCGGCGACGTGATCCCCGGCCCGATGCTGGCGCACAAGGCCGAAGACGAAGGCATTGCGGTTGCTGAAAACATTGCCGGGCTGACCGGCATCGTCAACCATGCGGTGATCCCCGGCGTGGTCTACACCAACCCCGAAATCGCCGGTGTCGGCCTGACCGAAGAAGCCGCCAAGGCGCTTGGTGACATCAAGGTCGGCAAGTTCCCGATGCTCGCCAACAGCCGCGCCAAGACCAATCGCGAGCCCGAAGGCTTCGTCAAAGTCATCGCCGATGCCAAGACCGACCGCGTGCTGGGCGTCTGGGCGATTGCCAGCGTTGCCGGCACGATGATCGCCGAAGCTGCACTCGCGATGGAATTTGGCGCAACCAGCGAAGACATCGCCTATACCTGCCACGCGCACCCGACTCATTCCGAGGCGATCAAGGAAGCGGCGATGGCGGTGACCGGAAAGCCGATCCACATCTGATTGCAAACGCTTTCAGCAGATTGATACTTTCAAATGAATGGGGGCGAAACGCAAGTTTCGCCCCCATTCTTGCATCATTTCAGTTCGTTTTGACTGATTTTCGCGATTTTTGCCGCGACGAGTGTCCCGCTTTGGGTTACGTGACGACCGTACAACGCGTCCCACAATGGGACATGGAAGCCGGTGACGCGCCGAGCCGGGGCATCATCGGACGACGTTGATCGATTTTCCCTCCCCCCATCCACGGCAGGGATCGGGCCACCCGGGCGACCGGGTGGCCCTTCGTCGTTCAGCTGATCTCGACCACGACTTTGCCCACGGCCTGCCGGTTTTCGAGGCTGGCGATGGCGTCGCCGCCGCGTTCGAGCGGATAGCGCGCCGAGATGCGCGGCGCGATCCGCCCGTCGTTCAACATGGCGAACAAGTCCGCGACTTCGGCCTTGAACCGCGCAGGGTCGCGCGCGGTAAATGCGCCCCAGAACACGCCGCAGACATCGCACGATTTGAGCAAGGTGAGATTGAGCGGCAGGCGGGCAATCCCGGCGGGGAAGCCGACCACCAGAAAGCGCCCTTCCCAGGCGATCGCGCGCAACGCCGGCTCGGAATAATCACCGCCGACGATGTCATAGACGATATTCGCCCCGTCCGGGCCGCAAGCCGCCTTGAACGCTTCGGCCAGTTCCTTCGATTGCGCCTTGTCGAACGGCGCCCGGCCATAGATCACCACGTCATCGGCCCCGGCTTCGCGGGCGAGCGCCGCCTTTTCCTCCGACGAGACGCCGGCAACGACGCGCGCGCCAAAGGCCTTGGCCAATTCGATCGCCGACAGCCCGACTCCGCCCGCCGCACCCAAGACCAGCACGACATCACCCGGCTTGATATGCCCGCGATCGACCAGACCGTGGTAATTGGTGCCATAAGTCATCAGCAGCGAGGCGCCGGTGGCGTAATCGACGCCATCGGGCAAGGCGAACAGCCGCCCCTGATCGACCACCGCATGCGTTGCCAGCCCGCCATTGCCGACCATGCCGATCACCCGGTCGCCGACCTGCCAACCAGCAACGCCTTCGCCGATCGCGGCAATCACCCCGGCGATTTCGCCGCCCGGCGCAAACGGCCGCGCGGGCTTGAACTGATAGAGATCGCGGATGATCAGCGTGTCGGGAAAGTTGATCGAGCAGGCCTTGACCGCAACGAGCACCTGGCCCGGGCCGGGCACCGGATCGGGCAATTCGTCCAGAACCAGCGTTTCCGGACCGCCGGTGGCGTGGCTGCGCAAGGCTTTCATGGCATTCTCCCGCTCAAATCTTGTGTGGCATGCGGGCGCTACGAAAAAGGGCGCCCGCATGCCGGCGCCCTTCACGTGCCAAGAATTTGTCGTCTTGAAAAGTCTTTTAAGCGGCCGCTTAAGCCGCCGCTACGACATCCGTACCCTTGGCCAGAAACGGACGGTCGGTGCGGACCGTGCCTTCGAACGCGCCGATCGCATCGCCGCGTGCCAGAGTCAGGCCCACTTCGTCGAGTCCGTGAATCAGGCAATGCTTGCGGAACGGATCGATCTCGAACGTAAAGCGGTCCTGAAACGGCGTGGTCACTGTCTGGCTTTCGAGATCGATGTGGATCGGATCGGTCTTTGCCACTTCGACCAGCCGATCGACCGCCTCTTGCGGCAGAACCACGGTCAGGATGCCGTTCTTGAACGCATTGCCCGAAAAGATGTCTGAAAACGACGGCGCGATCACCGCACGCACGCCAAGGTCGAACAGCGCCCAGGCGGCATGTTCGCGGCTCGACCCACAGCCGAAATTGTCGCCCGCGACGAGAATCGGCGAACCCTTGAATTCCGCGCTGTCGAACAGATTGTCGGGATCGGCACGCAGCGTTTCAAAGGCACCCCGCCCCAACCCATCGCGCTTAATCGTCTTGAGCCAATGCGAGGGGATGATCACGTCGGTATCGACGTTTTTCTGCCCAAACGGATAGGCGCGGCCAATAATCTCTTTCACGGGTTCCATCAGCGCAAATCCTGTCGCTCAATCGGTCTCTGGGGGCGTCGCCGGAAGCGCCGCCGTCTTGGCCTTTTCCGCGCGCTCCTTGCGCCGCGAGGCATAGAGCAGTCCGGCCGCCACCGCCGCCGAGCCGATCGCCGCCCCGGCCAGTGCTGCCTTGCTGGTCCACGAACCGGTTCCCGAAGCGGTCGATTCGGGTGTTTCGTCCTTTTTGCTCACGAACGGTACTCCTTGCTGCCTTGCCAACAGTCCCTTCATAGCACCGGCAGCTTGCCCGCGCTTGAACAGGTTCAGATCAGGTCGCGCACATCGGTCAGATGCCCCGCCACGGCGGCGGCGGCGGCCATGGCCGGGCTGACGAGGTGAGTCCGTGCGCCCGGCCCCTGCCGCCCGACGAAATTGCGATTGCTGGTCGAAGCGCAGCGTTCACCCGCCGGGACTTTGTCGGGGTTCATGCCAAGGCACGCCGAACAGCCCGGTTCGCGCCATTCGAAACCGGCGTCGACAAAGACCCGATCAAGCCCTTCGGCCTCGGCCATGGCCTTGACCAGCCCCGAGCCGGGCACGACGATCGCCCATTTGACGGTATCGGCCTTGCGCCGCCCTTTCAGCACGGCGGCAGCGGCGCGCAGATCCTCGATGCGGCTGTTGGTGCAGCTGCCGATGAACACGTTCTGGATTTCGACCGAAGCCATCGGCTGACCCGGCTCAAGCCCCATATAGGCCAGCGACTTGGCCGCCGCATCGCGCTTTGACGCATCGGCAAAGCTGTCGGGCGCGGGCACCGTGCCGGTGATCGGCACGACATCTTCGGGGCTGGTGCCCCAGGTCACGCTCGGCGCGATGTCCGCCGCATCGATCACCACGACTTTGTCATACGTCGCGCCCGGATCGGTGGCGAGGCTCTTCCACCAGGCGACAGCCTTGTCCCAGTCATCCCCCTTGGGCGCATAGGGGCGACCCATGACATAGGCGATGGTCTTGTCATCGGGCGCGATCAGCCCGGCGCGCGCACCATGTTCGATCGCCATGTTGGACACGGTCAGGCGCCCTTCGACCGACAGGGCGCGGATCACCGAGCCGGTATATTCGATGACATAGCCCGTGCCGCCCGACGCGCCGAGCACGCCGGTGATATGCAGGACGACGTCCTTGGCGGTAACGCCCGGAGTCAATTCGCCCTCGACGCGCACTTCCATCGTCTTCGACTGCTTGAGCAGCAGCGTCTGGGTCGCCAGCACGTGTTCGACTTCGCTTGTACCGATGCCGAAGGCCAGCGCGCCCAGCCCGCCGTGACAGGCGGTATGGCTGTCGCCGCAGACAATCGTCGCGCCGGGCAGCGAGAATCCCTGCTCCGGCCCGACAACATGGACAATGCCCTGTTCGCGATCGGCATCGCCGATATAGCGGATGCCGAATTCGGGCGCATTGTGTTCCAGCGCGGCGAGCTGCTGCGCGCTTTCGCGGTCGGCGATGGGAATGCGCGCGCCCTGCGCATCGCGGCGCGCCGTCGTCGGCAGGTTGTGATCGGGCACTGCCAGCGTCAGGTCGGGCCGACGGACCTTGCGCCCGGCAAGCCGCAGCGCCTCGAACGCCTGCGGGCTGGTCACTTCATGGACCAGATGGCGGTCGATATAGATCAGACAAGTGCCGTCGTCGCGGCGTTCAACAACGTGGGCGTCCCAGATCTTCTGGTAGAGCGTGCGTGGGTTCGTCGTGGCCATGCCAAGCCGGTTAAGCCCGCCCAGCCGATATTTCAAGAAAAGCATTTGCGCCAGCGCATGGTCAAGGCGTCGATCGGGGGGTATAGCCGGGCGCATCATGATACCCGCCCTCATCATTCTTGCCACTTTCATCGCGATGGAATGCGTCGCCTGGTCCAGCCACAAATACGTGATGCACGGTTTCGGCTGGGGCTGGCACCGCGATCATCACGAACGACATGACGGGCTGCTGGAAAAGAACGACCTCTACGCCCTGGTCGGCGCGGCGATCTCGATCAGCTTCTTTGCGCTGGGCAGCCCGCTGATCATGGGCGCGGCGGCATGGTGGCCGGGGACGTGGATCGGGATCGGCGTGCTGATCTACGGGATCGTCTATTCGCTGATCCACGACGGGCTTATCCATCAGCGCTGGTTTCACTATGTCCCGCGCGATGGCTATGCGAAACGGCTGGTTCAGGCGCACAAGCTGCACCATGCGACGGCCGGCAAGGAAGGCGGGGTCAGCTTCGGCTTCGTTTTTGCCCGCGATCCCCAAGTGTTGAAACGCGAACTGAAAGCGCAACGCGAAGCCGGCATCGCCAAAGTGCGCGATTCGATCTAACTTGCAGCGATTCGCCCGGCATGATCGCGCACCAGGGCAATCATGTTGGGCACGCCCTGGGTGCGGTTTGACGAAAGCTGGTTCTTCAGATCAAACCGCGCAAGCGTGGCGGCAATATCGGTCGCGGCGACTTCGGCGGCGGGCCGGTCCTGCACGGCGGCGAGCACCAGCGCGACGATCCCCTTGGTGATCGCGGCATTGCTGTCGGCGAGAAAATGCAGGCGATCGCCTTCGCCTTCCAGCGGATAGACCCAGACGCTGGCCGAGCAGCCGCGCACCAGCGTCGCATCGGTCTTGAGCGCGTCGGGCATCGGCTCCAGCTCTCGCCCCAGTTCGATCAGCAGGCGATAACGATCGTCGCCGTCGAGGAATGCATATTCGTCGTAGATGTCGTCGAGTGTGCGCATGGGGCCGCCCCTAGCAGAGCAGGCTTCCCCTCTCAATGCTGGCCCCCTCAATGATCCCGCAGCGCGTCGATCTCGTGTGCGAGCGTGAGGCTGCTGCGATTATCGGTGACGATCCGTTCGAGCACGGCGACGCGGGCATTGAGCGCGGCCACTTCGCGGGCGAGCGCGGCCCCCTCGCGGGCTAGCGCGGCATGGTCAGCGTTGTCTCCGCGCGCAGCCTCGATCCGCGCCATCGCGATATGGCGGCTGCGCATGACTTTTGCGAACGACGTGATCGCAACGATGGCCACAATGGCGATCCAGAAATCCATGGTCATCAAATTCCCCCGACTGTCCAGGCGCCGAATTCAGCGCAATTGTTCGATTTCCGCCGCAAGACGCGGATTTGACGAGACATAGAACGCTTCGACTTCGGCGAGGCGGCGATCGATGTCGCGAAACTGCGCGCGCACTTCGCGTGCCGTGCGCGCCGGTGACTGACGCACGCCCTGCCAGAATTTCTGCTCGTCGGCATCGACATAGAGGCCGCCGGGCTTGGGCTGCGACAGAAAGCCGAGCGCGAAATAGATCACCGGCATGAACCCGACGCCGCACACCGTCAGCACCACGAAAGCGAGCCGGATCCACAGGACATCGAGCCCGGTATAGTCGGCGATCCCTGCGCAGACCCCCATCCATTTGCCGTTGATCTTGTCGCGATAGAATTTTGTGTGGGCGGTTTTCATGCGCGGGGCCCTTTCTTTTCGGCGAGCATGCGTTCCAGCTCGCCCATCGGTTCATCGTCGGCGGCGCTGCGTCCCAACGGGCGAAATTCGGGATGATCGGCGGCAACCAGCCGTTCGACCGTGGTCATGCGGTCTTCAAGACGTCGCGCCAGACGATAGAGTTCGTCGAGCAAGGCCTCGTCCCCCGATGTCAGCGTCGAGGCGGTTTTCCACCGCGTGACATAGTGCATGATGATCCAGGGCAGAAAGATAAACAGCGATACGACGGCAACCAGCCCGATCACGTCTCCGGTTTCCATGGCTCAGCGCTCCTTTCCGGCATCGGGCCCTGTATCGACTTGGCCAAGCGCGCGTTTCATCGCAGCCAGCTCTTCATCGATGCGATCTTCGGCGGCGAGCGCGGCGATCTCGTCGGCCAGCGTCGGCTTGGGCCCGGCAAGATCGAGCGCATCGGCGCGACCTTCGGCATCGTCGACCCGGCGTTCAAGCTGATCGAACCGGGCAAGCGCCTCGTCGACGCGTTCGCTGGTCATCAGTTGTTTGAGCCGCACGCGGTTTTCCGCGCTTTCCAGCCGCGCGGCAATCGCGCTCTGGCGGCTGCGCGCTTCGCGCAGGCGAGTCTGCAGCTTGTCGATATCAACTTCATAGGCATGGAGCGATTCGGCCAGAATGCCGATTTCCTTGCGCAGTTGATCGGCCATGTCGGCGGCCTTTTTCTTTTCGATCAGCGCCGCCCGGGCGAGATCCTCGCGCGATTTCGACAGCGCGAGTTGCGCCTTGTCCGCCCAGTCGGCCTGAAGCCGATGCAGCCGGTCGACATGGCGCTGCATCTCCTTCTGATCGGCAATGCTCCGCGCTGCCGAGGCCCGCGTTTCGACCAGCGTTTCCTCCATTTCGAGAATGATCATGCGGATCATCTTCGAAGGGTCTTCGGCCCGTTCGAGCAGGTCGCTGAAATTGGCAGCAATAATATCGCGGGTTCGGGAAAAGATACCCATCGGCATACCTCCGTTGCGGGTCGGGCGGAATTGAGCCCCGACCCCGGCGCGCGTGTCCTGATCGTCCATGCCACGCTGCCTTGCAGCGATGGCGCGATCAAGCCGCGAAAGCGGGGTGGGAAGCGGGTTCATGCAAGTTCGCCGGTAATTGCCGCCGGGCTGGCAACAATCAACGGAGCCGCACCAGGAAAATTGAACGGAGCATGATGCAAAAGCGTCAGGCTCGTCAGCGCCGCCAGCGCAAGAATGCTGGCCAAAGCGGCGCGACCGAACGGCGACGTGATGAAGCGGGCAGTATCGATCACGACCAGTCTCCTTGAAGGCTTCGATGCCCCGGATGGGCCACACCCCCCTATCTGCATGAGCCGTGCCAAACGCAAAAACGATCGAAATTGCGCCGATTTCCCCAAGGGGCGCCGTTCCTGAACATGGGAATTCTTGCCCAATCATGGCGAAATTTGCTATTGGTTGGGAATGGAACGCGCGACGCAACTGATCGGCCAGGCGGGCCCCTTTCTCGACGCGGTCGAGCGGGCCAGCCGCGCTGCGCCGCTGCGCCGCCCGGTGCTGGTCGTCGGCGAGCGCGGCACCGGCAAGGAGCTGATCGCCGAACGGCTGCACCACTTGTCTTCGCGCTGGCAGGAGCCGCTGGTGACGATGAATTGCGCCGCGCTGCCCGAAACGCTGATCGAGGCGGAATTGTTCGGGCATGAAGCGGGCGCCTTTACCGGCGCATCGCGCGCCCGCGCGGGCCGCTTCGAAGAGGCCGACCGGGGCACGCTGTTCCTCGACGAACTCGGCACGTTGTCGATGGCCGCGCAGGAGCGGCTGCTGCGTGTCATCGAATATGGCGAAGTCACGCGGATCGGCGCCTCGCGGGCGAATCATGTCGACGTGCGCATTGTCGCGGCGACCAACGAAGATCTGCCGCGCATGGCCGCAACCGGGCGGTTTCGCCCCGACTTGCTCGACCGGTTGAGCTTTGAAGTGATCACCCTGCCCCCCTTGCGCGTCCGCGAGGGTGACATTGCCGTGCTCGCCGAGCATTTCGGACGGCGCATGGCCGCCGAGCTGGCCTGGGATACCTGGCCGGGATTTGCGCCCGAAGTCTCCGACGCGCTCGAAACGCATCCCTGGCCGGGCAATGTCCGCGAATTGCGCAATGTCGTCGAACGCGCGGTCTATCGCTGGGACAGCCCGGCGCGCGCCATTGCCGACGTGCAGTTCGATCCGTTCGATTCGCCGTGGAAACCGCAAGGCATGGCGCCCGAGCCCGCGTCCATCGCGCAACCGGCACCGCCCGTACGCAGCGATCTCGACGGCGTGACCGACTTGCGCGCGGCGGTCGATACCCACGAACGCGCGATCATCGACCATCATCTGACCAAAAACCGCTTCAACCAGCGTCAGACCGCCAAGGCGCTCGGCCTCAGCTATGACCAGTTGCGCCATGCGCTGCGGCGCCATGGCCTGATCGACCGGGCCTGAACTTTGGCGCTCACCCGGCTGACTTTGCGCGATTTTCGCAACCATGCCGCGACCCGGCTGGACGGTATGGCCACGTTCAACGTGCTGACCGGGGAAAACGGCGCGGGCAAGACCAACGTGCTCGAAGCGATCAGCCTGTTTGCCCCCGGGCGGGGTTTGCGCCGCGCGCAACCCTCGGACATGGCGGCGGGGCAAGGCTCAGGTCAGGGCGCGGGCGGGTTTGCCGTCGCGGCGGAATTGGAAGATGGCGCGCTCGCGCTGGGCACGGCGACCGCCCCGTCCACGCCCAACCGGCGCAGCGTGCGGATCAACGGCGCCGAGGGCCCTGCGACGCGGCTGGCCGAATGGCTGGCGATCACCTGGCTGACCCCGGCGATGGATCGCCTGTTTGCCGAAGGCGCGGGCGCGCGACGGCGGTTTCTCGATCGGCTGGTGCTGACAGTCGATCCCGGTCATGCCCGGCTTGCCACGCGCTATGAAACCGCGTTGCGCGAACGCAACCGGCTGCTGTCCGAACCGGCCGAGCCCGATCCGATCTGGCTCGACGCACTGGAGGCGCAACTGGCCGAGACCGGCGCGGCGATCGCGACGGCGCGCCGCGCATTGGTGCAAAAGCTCGATGACGCCATTGCGGCCGAGCCCGAAGGCCCGTTTGCCCGGCCTGTGCTCGGCTATGCCGGTGAAACGCCGGACGACGCCAACGCACTCGCCGCGCTGTTGCGCGACGCGCGCCGCCGCGACCGCGCCGCCGGGCGGACTCTGACCGGCCCGCACCGCGACGATCTGGCCGTGACCATGGCCGCCAAGAACGCGCCCGCCGCGCTGTGTTCGACCGGCGAACAAAAAGCCATGCTGATCAGCATCATGCTTGCCCATGCCGGGCTTGGCGCCGAGGACGGATCGCGCCCGCGCCTTTTGCTGCTCGACGAAATCGCCGCCCATCTCGATCCGCTGCGCCGCGCCGCGCTCTATGCCCGGCTCGCCGCATCGGGCGCGCAAGTGTGGATGACCGGCACCGAGCCCGCCCCTTTTGCCGACCTGCCCGCCCCGGCAGCGTTCTGGCACGTTGCCGACGGGCGGGTGGAGCGGCGTTAGCGCTTCAGCGCGGCTGCCACCGCCGGCTCGGTCGCCTTGACGATCGCGGCGACGCCCGCACGATTGGGATGGATATGATCGTCGAGCAGCAAGGCATTGTTGCCGATCACCGGCTGGAGGAAGAACGGCACCAGCGCGGCATGATGTTCGCGCGCCAATTGCGGCCAGATCGGGTTGAACGCCTGGGCATAGTCCGGGCCGAGATTGTGCCCCGCCAGCATGCCGGTCAGCAGGACCGGAATATGCCGCGCCTCGATCCCGGTGACGATCGCTTCCATATTGGCGCGCGTCTGGGCGGGCGGCAGGCCGCGCAGCATGTCGTTGCCGCCCAGCCCGACCATCACCAGCGCGGGCTTCTTCGGCTGATTGTCGAGCGTGAAGGCCAGCCTTTGCAGCGCCGCAGCCGTGGTATCGCCCGAAACCCCGCCATTGATCACCCGCGCGGGCACACCCGCCGCATTGAGCGCGGCTTCGAGCTGCGCGGGATAGCTGTCGTTGGGATCGAGCCGGTATCCGGCATAGAGGCTGTCGCCAAAGGCAAGGATCACCGGCGCACCGGCGGGCACTGCCGCACGCATCGGCGCCAGATCCGTCGGGGCGATCAGCGCGGGATCGGGCGCATCATTCCCCTGTGCGCCGGGCGCCGGGCCGCATCCGGCCAAAGCGAGGACGGCGATGCACGAAAGCGGAAATCGCATGAGCGCCCTTTTCTGGAAGCTTGAGGGTAAGGCCTATCTATGTCACGCAAGGGCCGTGACAAGCACCCCCCCCATCATTTGCGCCCATTCCCTCACTCTGACACTGGGCGAAGGCGATGGCCGCGTCATCGTGCTCGACGGGATCGATCTGACTGTCGCAGCGGGCGGGACGGTCGCGCTGCTGGGCCCTTCGGGATCGGGCAAATCGTCGCTGCTGTCGGTCCTCTCGGGGCTCGAGCGCGCCGACAGCGGCAGCCTGCACGTCGCCGGGCAGGATTTTTCGGCGCTCGACGAAGACGGTCTTGCCACTGCGCGGCGCGGGCGAATCGGCATCATCCTGCAGGCGTTTCACTTGCTGCCGACGATGACCGCGCTCGAAAACGTCGCGACGCCGCTCGAACTCGCCGGGCAGGACAACGCGATGGCGCGGGCGCACGAGGAACTCGTCGCCGTCGGGCTCGGCCAGCGGGTGAACCATTACCCGGCGCAATTGTCAGGCGGCGAGCAACAGCGAGTCGCCATCGCCCGCGCGCTCGCCCCGGCGCCCGCGCTGCTGTTTGCGGACGAGCCGACCGGCAATCTCGATCACACCACCGGCACGGCAGTCGCCGACTTGCTGTTTGCGCGCGCAGCGGCAGCAGGCGCGACGCTGATCATGGTCACGCACGACGAAGCACTGGCGCATCGCTGCCGCCGCATCGTGCGACTGGAAGACGGGCGCGTGATCAGCGACGAAGTCACGGCATGACGATGTCGTGGCGGATGGCCTGGCGCCTGGCGCGACGCGGGCTCGACTGGCGCTTTCGCGGGCTGCGCCTGCTGGTCGCGTGTCTCGTGCTCGGCGCGGCGGCGCTTTCGGCGATCGGCACGCTGACCGGGGCGATCGATCATGAACTGGCCGCGCGCGGGCGCACCATGCTGGGCGGCGATGTCGAATTCACCGTTGCCGCGCGCCCTGCGAGCGCGCGCGAACAGGCCGCGATCGCGCGCTTCGGGCGGGTGTCCGCCGGGGTGCGCATGCAGGCCATGGCGCGCAAGCCAGGCAGCGACGCCGCCGTGCCGATCGAATTGAAAGCCGTCGATGCGCATTGGCCGCTCTATGGCACGTTCACACTGGCCGCCCCCGATCGCCGCGCGGGCGCGCCGCAGGGCGCTGTCGTGTGGATCGCCCCCGGCGTCGCCGACCGGCTGGGCGTCGGGCCCGGCGATCATCTGCTGATCGGCGCGGCAGACCTCGTGATCGGGGGAGTGATCGGCGACGAGCCCGACCGGCTGGGCGAAGGTTTTGCGCTCGGCCCGACCGTGATCATGGGCACCGCCGCGCTGACACAGACCGGGCTGATTTCGACAGGGGCGATGGCGCGATGGAAATACCGCGTGCAAACCGGCGCTGCGCCTCAGGCGGCGATCGATGCATTCAAGGCGGCATTCCCCTCGTCCGGCTTTGAATTCCGCACGCGCGACCGCGCCTCGCCGGGGCTCGACCGCTTTGTTTCGCGGCTGGGCCAATTCCTGTTGCTCGTCGCGCTGGCCGCGCTGGCGATTGCCGGAATCGGGATCGGCAACGGCGTCGCCGGGTTTCTCGAAGCGCGACGCGGCACGATTGCCACGCTCAAGATCCTTGGCGCGACGAGCGGCGACATCACGCGCATTTTCGCGCTTCAGATTGCCGCCGCCAGCGTCTTGGCAATTGCCCTTGGGCTGGCGCTCGGGCTTGTGGCGACGCCGCTGATCGGGCTTGCCTTGCGCGGGGTGCTGCCGGTGGCGACGGGGCTGGTGTTCGATGCCAGGGCGCTCGGCACTGCGGCGGCGCAGGGCCTGTTGATCGCGCTGACCTTCGCTGCGCCGCCTTTGCTGCGCGCGCGAGCCTTCCCGGCGATGGCGCTGCTGCGGGCGCGGGTGTCGCCGCTGACGCTGCCGTGGCGGCGCGCCTTGCTGCCGGTGGGCGGCGGCCTCGCCGGTATTGTCGCGCTGGCGGTGATCCCCGCGCCGCAGCCTGTGCTGGCGCTGGGCTTTCTGGGCGGGGCGGCGACGCTGTTTGCGCTGCTCGGCGCCTTGGGCTGGGGCCTGACCCGCCTCGCCGCGCGCCTGCCGCGTCCGCGCGGGACGATCGCGCGCATGGCGCTGGCCAATCTTCATCGCCCCGGCGCGCAGACCCCGGCGCTGGTCGTCGCGCTGGGGTTCGCGCTCGCCGCATTTGTCGTGCTGGCGGGTGTCGAGACCAGTCTCGACGGCAATATCGCTCGCCGCGTGCCCGCGCGCGCGCCCGATTATTTCGTGCTCGACATCCCGCGCGACGCCGAGGCGCAGTTCCGCGCGATCGTCGGCGGGATTGCGCCCGGCGCCACGGTGCGCACGGTGCCCGCCATGCGCGGGGCGATCCTCGCCTATGGCCCGGCCGCGCGCATGACCCGCGTCGCCGATCTGAAGGCGATCCCCGACGATGCCTGGGCGCTGCGCGGCGATCGCGGACTGACCTATGCCGATGCGCTGCCGCAGGGCAATGTGCTGACCGCCGGGCAGTGGTGGCCGCGCGGTTATACCGGCCCGCCGCTGGTTTCGGTCGATGAAGGCCTCGCAAAAACGCTTGGGCTGCATCTGGGCGACCGCCTGACGATTTCGCTGCTCGGCGTCGAACGCAGCGCGACGATCGCCTCGTTCCGGCGCATCGACTGGGACAGCTTTGGCTTCAACTATGTGCTGGTGTTCAGCCCCAACGCGATTGCCGATGCGCCGCACAGCCTTGCCGGCACGATCGAATTGCCGGGCTCTGCCAAGACCGCGCCGGTCCGCCGCGCGATCCTGTCGGGGCTGGTCCGCGCGCTGCCGTCAAGCTCTGTCATCGAAGTCGGCCCGGTGCTTGGGCAAGCACGCCCGATCCTGACCGAAGTCGGCACGGCGGTACTCGCGGCGGGCTCGGTCGCGGTGCTCGCCGGGTTGGCCGTTTTGGCGGGCGCGATCGCCGCGCAACGTGCCAGCCGTCAATACGACACGGTCATCCTGCGCGTACTGGGCGCCAGCAGCCGACAATTGCTGACGCTGGTGCTCGCCGAATATGGCCTGCTCTGCGCTATCCTCGGCGCTGTCGCGCTGGCACTCGGCAGTGCGACGGCGTGGGGCGTGGTGGTCTGGCTGTTCGGCTTTGCCTGGCTGCCCGACTGGACCCGCATCCTCGGCGTACTCGCGCTCGGCCTGACGCTCGTCATGGCGCTGGCCCTTGGCGGATCGCTGTCGATCCTGCGCACCCGCCCGGCCAAAGTCCTGCGCGAGCTTTAAGTCGATTCGAATGGCAATTTATGCCATAAAGGTACGGAGGAGTTCGCGATGGCTACCATGAATGTTTCCGTGCCCGACACCATGCGCGCCTGGGTTCAGTCGCGTATCGACAGCGGGCGTTATGCCAGCGTCAGCGACTACGTCCGCGATCTGATCCGCAAGGACCAGACAACGACCGACCCGGACCAGTGGCTGGCAGCGCTGGACGCGACCATCGCGCGTGGCCTGGCCGATGGAGAGGCGGGGCGAGTTACCGAGGCAGAGACGGTTTTTGATCGACTCTCCACGAAATATGCCGCGATGCGCGCGCAACCGTGAAGGTCGTTTTGACCGAAGCAGCCGTGCAAAGCCTTGAACGGATCGGCGACCATATCGCTCAGGACAACCCCGCGCGCGCAGTTTCATTCATCGCCGAATTGCGCGAAGCAGCACTGGGGCTTGGCGACTTGCCCAATGCTTACCCGTTGGTTCCCCGCTATGAGCGAAGCGGAATTCGCCGCCGCGTTCATGGCGCTTATTTGATCTTTTACCGCGTTGAGCCCGACCGCGTGCTGATCCTGCTGATCGCCCACGGCGCTCGTGATTACGGAAAGCTCCTTTTGCCGGAAGAATAGCGGGCAATCACGAAAATACGTCCGCATCGTGGATCTGCTTGGGGTCGGGGCCATAGCTGTTGGCCCCGTGCGTGCCTTCCAGACACATCAGCACGAGCAACGCAAACCAGCCCAGAAACGGGATCAGGCCCAGCAACAGCAACCAGCCGCTGCGGTCCTGATCGTGCAGACGGCGCACAGTCACGGCCAGATGCGGGATCAGACTGAACAGGCTGAACAGCCCGCCGACGATCCCGACCCCGCCGAACAGCCCGCTCGACACAAACATGCCGCCCGGCCCGCTGACCATTTCGTGGCGGCCAAACAGGACATTCAGCGCCACGTAGACCAGCCAGATGAACAGCATGAACGACCAATATTCCCGCCGCCGCGACCGCCCCGAAAATTCGGCATAGCGACGATAGGGCAAAAGCATCCAGGTCAGCATGAGCGTCGCCTCCAATCAGCGAAATACGTTGGCACTATAGGGATCGCGCGGATCTGGGCCAAACCGGTTGGGCCCGCGCGTGCCTTCGAGGCACATGAAGATCAGCAGAACGATTCCCCCGACATAGGGAATCAAGCCCAGAAGAATAAACCAGCCGGACTTGTCCTGATCGTGAAACCGGCGAACCTGAACCGCGATCGAGGGAATGAATGTAGCCAGCGCAAACAGGCCGAGCAGACCCAGACCAATGGAACCGCCGACAGGCAACGGGTTGCCGGGTGTCCCCAAACCGCCCGCAACACGGCTTTGCACGAAACTGGCGAAGCTGAACCCGCCAAGAATGGTATAGACAATCACGTTGAACAGGAAAAACATCCAGTATTCCTGCCGCCCGGAACGCCCTTGAAACTCGGCATACCGGCGATAGGGCAAAAACATCCATTCCATGACTGTTCCCCCGATTGGGCTGTCGTGATCGCAAACCCGCACGCAATTAGGCCACGATCGCATAACCGCCGCAAGCGTTTCCGCCGCGCCATCGAATCGCGCGCCCCAAAACGCCCACTTGCCGCAGCGCACACAAAACGGTATGGGCCCGCCCAACCGGGCGTACGTGCCGGTGATGCGCGATGGCCCCGCCGTGATGGAAGGCCGGGCTACAGCATTGCCAGCAGGGCTTGCGCCAGACCACGCCCTTTCAATTATCGGCCCCCAACAGCCGCCCTAACAGCGAAAGCCTTTTTGATGTCCAGCGCCCTGCGCAATATCGCGATCATCGCCCACGTCGACCACGGCAAGACCACGCTCGTCGACCAGTTGTTCCGCCAGTCGGGTACGTTCCGCGAAAACCAGCGGATCGAAGAACGCGCGATGGATTCGAACGATCTCGAAAAGGAGCGCGGGATCACGATTCTCGCCAAGTGCACCTCGGTCGAATGGGAACACCCGACGACCGGCGACCTGACGCGAATCAACATCGTCGACACCCCCGGCCACGCCGACTTCGGCGCCGAAGTCGAACGCATCCTGAGCATGGTCGATGGCGTCATCCTGCTGGTCGACAGCTCGGAAGGCGCAATGCCGCAGACCAAGTTCGTCACCGGCAAGGCGCTCGCGCTCGGGCTCAAGCCGATCGTCGTGGTCAACAAGATCGACCGCGCCGATGGTCGCCCGCAGGAAGTGCTCGACGAAGTGTTCGACTTGTTCGTGGCGCTCGATGCCAACGACGAACAGCTCGAATTCCCGGTGCTCTATGCTTCGGGCCGCAACGGCTATGCCAGCGAAGACCAGGAAGCGCGCGAAGGCGATCTGATCCCGCTGTTCGAAAAGATCGTCAGCCACGTCTCCGCGCCGAATCTCGACGCCGAAGCGCCGTTCAGCTTCCTTGCCACGCTGCTCGACCGTGACAACTTCATGGGCCGCGTGCTGACCGGTCGCGTCCAGTCGGGCACGATCCGCGTCAACCAGCCGATCCACGCGCTCGACCGCGACGGCAAAGTGATCGAAGTGGGCCGCGCTTCAAAGCTCATGTCGTTCCAGGGCCTCGAACGCGTGCCCGTCGACGAAGCGCGCGCGGGCGACATCATCGCGCTTGCCGGCCTCGAAAAGGCGACTGTGTCGAACACCATCGCCGATACGAGCGTGTCGGTGCCGATCGCCTCGCAGCCGATCGATCCGCCGACTCTGGCGATGCGTTTTGCCGTCAACGACAGCCCCTTTGCGGGCCGCGAAGGCGACAAGGTCACCAGCCGCATGATCCGCGACCGCCTGCTGCGCGAAGCGGAAACCAATGTCGCCATCCGCGTCACCGAAAGCGCCGACAAGGACAGCTTCGAAGTCGCCGGTCGTGGCGAACTGCAGCTGGGCGTGGTGATCGAAACGATGCGCCGCGAAGGCTTTGAACTGGGCATCAGCCGCCCGCGCGTGCTGTTCGGCACCGACGAAGCGGGCAACCGCACCGAGCCGTATGAAACCGTGCTGATCGATGTCGACGACGAATATTCGGGCACGGTCGTTGAAAAGATGCAGCGCCGCAAGGCCGAACTGACCGACATGCGTCCGTCGGGCGCCGGCAAGACGCGCATCACCTTTTCGGCGCCGTCGCGCGGGCTGATCGGCTATCACGGCGAATTCCTGTCCGACACGCGCGGCACCGGGATCATGAACCGCCTGTTCGAAAAGTACGGCCCCCACAAGGGCGCGATCGAAGGGCGCCAGAACGGCGTGCTGATCTCCAATTCGACCGGCGAAGCGGTCGGCTATGCGCTCAACAGCCTTGAAGAACGCGGCATCCTGTTCGTCAGCCCGCAGGAAAAGGTCTATGAAGGCATGATCATCGGCGAAAATGCCAAGCCCGACGATCTGGAAGTCAATCCGCTCAAGTCGAAGCAACTGACCAACTTCCGCTCGACCGGCAAGGACGACGCGATCCGCCTGACCCCGCCCAAGGTCATGACGCTCGAACAGGCGATCGCCTATATCGACGACGACGAAATGGTCGAAGTCACGCCGCAGTCGATCCGTCTGCGCAAGGCGATCCTCGATCCCAACGAACGCAAAAAGGCCAGCCGCAAGAAGGAAGTGGCCTGAACCTTTTCCAAGCCCGCCGCCCCCTACGGGACGGCGGGCTTTCTCTTTCAGGCTATGCGTAAAACGTGGTTGTCGAACCGGCGGGCGCCTGTTGCGTCTGGCTGGTGGTATCGGTTGCCAGGCTGCTCGCATCCTGCGTCGCGTTCGACAGGCCGAGCGAAGACAGAAAACTGCTCGCCAGGCTCGCAAACGTCGTGCCGCCCGTCGTGCCGCCCGTCGTGGCGGAGGCACTGGTGCCGCTGGTCTGGCTGCTGTCGCTCGGCGCCGTATTGGTGCTGGATGACGATCCGCCGTGGTGGTGATGGTGATGCGTCGATGGCGTAGCGCTCGTGCCGCTCGCGGCGGCGGCGGGGGACGTGGCGGTGGTGGCCGCCGTCGCATTCGATGCGGTCGTGGTGCTGTCGGCATTGGCCGTTTCGACCTTTTGGACCGCAGTGCTCAGCATGGTCGACCAGTTGGTCGTGCCGAATGCCGATGATGTGCTGCTCTGGATAGTCATGGCGTGCTCCATTGGGTTTCGGGCTGCCCGTGCCCGGTCCCTTTGCGCCGGCAGGTCCGCAAGGATCAGAACGGTATCGGTCCGCCGCGTTTAACCCGCGCGCATGGACCTGTTGCACAAACGCGCCACACGCGATGCCAAAGGTGCGCCGCAACATTCCTCCCGATGTCCGAAATCAGCCCGTTTTCCGCATATTTCCGACATGACCCGGCGCCAAGATTGCCAAGTTGAATCATTTGGCAACATAACTGTCACAGGCATTTGTCAGGGCCCCTCTCGAAGAGTTTCGAGACAACAGGGGAATGACATGCCTAGCCACATGATCCGCCGCGCGGCGCTTTACGGAACCGCGATCGCGCTGTGCCTCGGTGCAGCGCCCGCCTTTGCCGCAGATGCACCCGCTCCGGCCGCCGACGCCGCCGACAACACCATCCGCAACACCGACGACATCATCGTCACCGGCACCAAGGTAAACCAGGCGACGCCGATCACCGCCTCGGTCCATACCTTTGAACCGCAGGCGATCGTCTCGCGCTCGATCATCGAAAATTCGATCGCCCCGACTGCCGACTACAGCCAGGTCATCTTGCTGACGCCCAGCGCCTCGCTCCTGCCGAGCAGCGGCAACGGCGTCGGTCTCGGCGATGCCAAGATCGTGTTGCGCGGGTTCAAGGACGGCCAGTACAACATGACCATCGACGGCGTCCCGTTTGGCGACACCAACGACCCGACGCACCATTCGACCTCGTATTTCCCCAACGGCACGTATGACCGCATCATCGTCGATCGTGGCCCCGGCGGCGCGACCGATCTGGGCCAGGCAAGCTATGGCGGTCAGGTCCACCTCATCAGCCGCGAAGTGGAAAACAAGTTCTTCGTCGAAAACCAGTCGGTTTACGGCAGCTTTGACACCTGGATGGAACGCCTGACCGTCAACAGCGGCGAAATCAAGGCGCTCGGCGGGCTGAAGCTGATGGGCGTTGGTGAATACAAGACCACCAATGGCGCCCTGACCCATGAAAGCGCCGACTGGACCAACTTGTTCGGCAAAGCCGAACTGCCGATCGGGAACAACGCCAAATTCACCTTCGTCGCCGCGTACAACCACAGCCCGTTCCATCAGTCCGACGCAGGTGGCGGGGCGACACAAGCGCAAATCAACATGTTCGGGCAGAATTTCGGCGGGGTCGATCCGAGCCAGGCTGCGGGTTCGAGCTATACCAATGCCCGCACCGACTGGAACTGGCAAATCAAGACCACCGACTTTGAAATCGCCCGCTTGCAATGGAATGTGGCCAGCAACATCGCGATCGACAACAAAGCCTACACGTATTTCTACAAGAACTTCACGATTTCGACCACGGATTCGACTGACCCGTGCAACATCCTGTCAACCGCCACGCAGTGCAGCGGCAGCGCGTACAAGAACGCCAAGGCCCAAGGCACCGGCCTTGAAGGATCAGGCGGCGCGACGCTGAAGGGCGACATCCCGGGTTACAGCAAGCTCAACCAGTACCGCGTGCTTGGCGACATCCTGCAAACCACCTGGACCAATTCGCTTGGCATCCTGAAGGTGGGGGCGTGGTACGAACACGCCGAAACCAAGCGCTACCGCTATTTCTACGACTTCACCAGCGCCTCAGCTGCCGGTGGGCTTGGTGACGAATATTTCAACGCCTCGATCATGAACAACGGTTCGAACTGGTCGTGGGATCAAAAGACCAGCACCGGCTTTGTCGAAGCGAATGGCACGCCGCTGCCCGCCTATCTCAACTTTGACGAGCATAGCGGTTGGAATCAGATCCAGTTCTTTGGCGAAATGGCATTCAAGCTGCTTGATGACAAGCTGACGCTGACGCCGGGCGTAAAGAGCATGGTGTTTACCCGCTTCATCGACACCCCGATCGCCGCACAATCATCGCGTCACAGCCTCTACGACCATCAGAACTACAAACCGACACTGCCCTATGCGACGATCAATTATCTGATCCAGCCAAACCTGTCGGTCTATGGCCAGTTCGCCAAGGGCTTCGTCATCCCGTCGCTTTCAAACAGCCTGGAATCCTCGGGCGCGAACAACGCATTGATTCCCGTCGTTCCGGTGCCGACCAAGACGACGAACTGGCAGACGGGGATGGTCTATGCCGGCAACCGGATTAACGTTGACGTCGATGGCTACTACATCCTTGCCAGCAACTCGACCGCCGTCGACCCGACAAACCCGAACGTGCAAGTGCTCAACGCCAACCCGGCGCGGTACGAAGGCCTCGAAGGCCAGATCAGCTATGTCATTCTGCCGCACCTGACTGCGCTGGCCAACGCCACGATCATGTCATCCAAGGACGAAACGACCCATCTGTGGCTGCCAAGTTCGCCCACCAACACGGAAACGCTGGGCCTGCTCTATAACAACGGCATCTTCAACTTCAGCTTCATCGAAAAATTCACCGGTCGGCAATATGCGGATTCGGCGAACCAGGTGCCGGTTGCCGCCTATGATTACGGCATCCTGTCGGCCAGCGCGAAGTGGAAAAACTACACGCTCGGCCTTTCGGTAACCAACGTGTTCAACAATCAACCAGTGACTTCGATCGGCGGCTCAACGGCATTGCCGCTGTACATCTTCCAGACCCGCCGGTCGTTCCAGGCGTCGTTCAAGGCGCGCTTCTGATCAAAACCTGATCACGATACGCGCAGTATAACGGAACCGGGTCGCCCCACAGCGGCCCGGTTTCGGCGTATCGAGCCCCGCAGACGACGGATCGCGCCGCCAAAATGTCGACAGGACGCGACAAGCCGCAGCAACCCGGTTATGGGCGCGCCATGCAATTCACTCCGTCCACTCCGGATCGGCCGCAGCCAAGCGGCCCCGCGCCCTTGCCCACAGGGCCCGACCTGTCTTCACTGCGCGTCGCGCTGTTCAGCGGCAATTACAACTATGTGCGCGATGGCGCGAACCAGGCGCTCAACCGGCTGGTCGGCTATCTCCTGCGTCAGGGCGCGGCGGTGCGCGTCTATGCGCCGGTGGTGGAAAACCCCGCGTTCGACCCGACCGGCGATCTGATCGATATTCCCGCGCTGCCGCTGCCCGGCCGCAGCGAATACCGCATCCCCTTTGCGCTGGGGCGGCGCGCACGGCGCGATCTGGCCGCCTTTGCGCCCAATATCGTGCATGTCTCGTCGCCCGATGTCGCCGGTCATCGCGCGGTATCGTGGGCGCGGCGGCGGCATCTGTCGGTGCTGGCGAGCGTACACACCCGTTTCGACACGTATCCGCGCTATTATAACCTCGCCTGGATCGAGCCGATACTGACCGCGATCCTGCGCCGGTTTTATCGCCGCTGCGACGCGCTCGTCGCGCCGTCGGAATCGATGGCGCAAGTCCTGCGCGATCAGCGGATGAACTATGACATCTCGCTATGGTCGCGCGGGGTCGATCGCGACATCTTTCACCCCGGCCGCCGCGACATGGCCTGGCGCCGGAGCCTCGGCATCGGCGATGATGACGTCGTGGTCGGCTTTCTCGGTCGGCTGGTGATGGAAAAAGGCCTCGATGTCTTTGCCGATGCCATCGATGACCTGACCCGGCGCGGCTTTGCGCACAAGATCATGGTCATCGGCGAAGGCCCGGCGCGCGCCTGGTTTGAGGCGCGCCTGCCCCATGCGGTGTTCGTCGGGTTTCAGGGCGGGGCCGATCTGGGCCGCGCGGTCGCCTCGATGGACGTGCTGTTCAACCCGTCGATCACGGAAACCTTTGGCAATGTCACGCTCGAGGCGATGGCCTGCGCCCTGCCCGTTGTCGCCGCCGAAGCCACCGGCAGCGAAAGCCTCGTTGAAAATCACGTCAATGGACGGCTGATCCGCCCCGGCGCGATCCATTCCTTTGCCGAAGCGCTGCGCGCCTATGTCGTCGACCCCGCCTTGCGCGCGCGCCACGGCGCCGCCGGCGAAGCGCGCAGCCTCGATTTCAGCTGGGACCGCATCAACCAGGCCGTTGCCGAAACCTATTTGCGCCTGATCCGCCAGAAACAGGCGCCGCGCTGACTCCTCCCCCTTTGCGCCATGGCGTTCACACATTCCATTTTTGTTCGTCATTCCCGCGAAGGCGGGAATCCAGAATTCGACGTATGATCAAGACGTTAGACCGACTGGATTCCCGCCTTCGCGGGAAAGACGATGGTTTATACCTCATTGATTTCATCTGTAAATTATCGTGGGCGGTGACGTGTGAATGCCGTAGCCCCTTTGCGGGGGAGGAGCGCGATTACAGGCGCTCGATGCGGCGCGCGGCTTCGTCGAGGATGTCGGCGATGGCGTGCGCCACGCTGTCGTCGAACCCGGCGGCAAAGACCCGGCCCCTGAGCGCCAGTTTCAGATTGGCCATGGCACGCATGACCGGCGGGCTTGCCTCGCGGCTGGTGGCATCGGCCAGCGCCTGCAACCGGGCGATGATCGCAGCGATGTCTCCGGCGCGCGCTTCGACCTCGGCGCGACCGGCGTCGGTCGCGACAAACGCCTTGCGCGCGCCCTCACCCGGTGCTTCGGCAATCAGCCCTTCATCGACCAGCAACGACAGCGTCGGATAGACCACCCCCGGACTGGGCGCATAGGCCCCGCCGGTCAGCTCTTCGACCGCCTTGATCAGGTCATAGCCATGGCGGCTTTCGCGGGTCAGCAGGCTGAGCAGCAGCAGGCGCAATTCGCCCTGCGCAAACATCCTCCGGCCGCGACCGCCGCCAAAGCCGCCATGGCCGCGATGCCGGCCTTCGCCGCCAAAGTCATCGCCGGGGCCGCCGTGCCGCCCAAACGGACCGCCACGGCCTTCGCCACGCATGAATCCCATGCCGAACATCCGTCCGGACCGGACCATCATCCGCGCCGCATCGGCGCAAGTCTTGCGGTCGTCGTGCGACCACCTTTTGTCGAAACGCATAAATCTCCTTTCGATTCGATGGGTCTAAGATATATCTTTATCGCAATACCACAAGCCCCCGATGGTAAATTTGCGTGCGCGGTCTATATCGGGCCTCAGACCATGTCCGACCTGTTTGCCCCAACCCCGTCCGACGAGCCCAGCGCCCGCGCCGCCCTCAGCCCCGAGCAGGAGCCGCTGGCCGAACGTCTGCGCCCAAAGCGGCTGGCCGACATCATCGGGCAGGATCATCTGACCGGCCCCGATGGCGCGATCGGGCGCATGGTTGCGGCGGGCAAGCTGTCATCGATGATCCTGTGGGGGCCGCCGGGCACGGGCAAGACCAGTATCGCGCGCCTGCTCGCCGATGCCGTGGGCATGCGCTATGTCTCGATCAGCGCGGTGTTTTCGGGCGTCGCCGATCTGCGCAAGGCCTTTGCCGAGGCCGAAAGCATGGCCTCGCTCGGCCGCCGCACGCTGTTGTTCGTCGATGAAATTCACCGCTTTAACCGCGCGCAGCAGGACGGGTTCCTGCCCTATGTGGAGCGCGGCACGGTGACACTGATCGGCGCGACGACCGAAAATCCCAGCTTCGCGCTCAACGCCGCGCTGCTCAGCCGCGCGCAAGTGCTGATCCTCCATCGGCTCGATGCTGCCGCGCTGACCCGGCTGCTCACCCGCGTCGAGGACGAAACCGGCGTCCCCCTGCCGCTGACCCCGCCCGCGCGCGAGGCATTGGTCGCATCGGCCGATGGCGACGGGCGCTTTTTGATCAATCAGGCCGAAACGTTGCTCGACGTGTCGCTGCCCGCGCCGCTCGATCCGGCGGGCCTGTCGAAATTCCTGATGCGGCGCATGGCGGTCTATGACAAGGACCGCGACGGGCATTACAACCTGATCTCTGCGCTGCACAAATCCTTGCGCGGATCGGACGCCCAGGCCGCGCTCTATTATCTCGCGCGGATGCTGGTCGCGGGCGAAGACCCGATGTTCGTGCTGCGCCGCCTGGTCCGCTTTGCCAGCGAAGACATCGGCCTGGCCGATCCGCAAGCGTTGATCCAGTGCCTTGCCGCCAAGGATGCCTATGATTTCCTCGGCAGCCCCGAAGGCGAACTGGCGATCGTGCAGGCCTGCCTCTATTGCGCCACCGCGCCCAAATCGAATGCCGCCTATCTCGCGCAAAAGGCCGCCTTTGCCAGCGCGCGCGAAACCGGATCGCTCAGCCCCCCGGCAAACATCCTCAACGCGCCGACCAAGCTGATGAAGGACATCGGCTATGGCGCAAACTATGCCTACGATCACGACGCGCCAGACGGTTTTTCCGGCGCGGACTATTGGCCCGAAGGCATGGCGCGCCAAACCTTCTATCGTCCGGTCGAACGCGGATTCGAACGCGAAGTGATCCGCCGCCTCGAATGGTGGGAAAAACGCCGCCAGGACCGCGCATGACCCCACCCGAAAAAGCCCCTCTCCGCGCGGGGCGACTCGATTCCCCATCGCAACTGCGTCTGCTTTTATGGATCGGCATAATCTGAATCCGCTCGTCCTGAGCCTGTCGAAGGACGCGCGGATATTTCTATAAAAACAACACGATATTCAAGGGAAATGAGCCGCAATGACGCCCCGTTTCCGCCATTTCGCCGCGATCGACTGGTCGGGCGCCATCGGCGAGCGCCAGCGCGGGATCGCCGTCGCACTGTGCGGCGAAGGACATGAAGCCCCCCGCCTCGTCCGCCCCGCCCATGTCTGGTCGCGCGCAGACGTGCTGGCGTGGCTGCGCGATGATCTGCCCGCCGACACGCTGGTCGGCATGGATCTCGGCATTTCGCTCCCGTTCGCCGACATGGGCGCCTACTTCCCCGGCTGGGACCAAACCCCCGCCGACGCCCGCGCGCTATGGGCCATGGTCGATTCGATTGCCGCCGCCGACGCGCACCTGTCGGTCACCAGCTTCGTCGATCACGACGACGTGGCCCGCCATTTCCGCCGCCACGGCGCGCGTCAGGGCGACCTCTATCCCAAAGGCCGGGGCCGCATGCGCATGACCGAGCGCGCGCAGGAAGCGATGGGCTGCAAACCCACATCGAATTTCAATCTGGTCGGCGCGGCGCAAGTCGGCAAATCGAGCCTGACCGGCATGCGCGTGCTCCATCGCCTGAACGCCCGCATCCCCGTCTGGCCGATCGATCCCCTGCCCCGGACCGGCGCGGTGATCTGCGAAATCTACACCACGATCGCCGCCATCGCCGCCGGACGCAGCGCCGCCCGATCCAAGATCCGCACCGGCGCCGAACTCGACACCGCGCTGGCCGCCCTCGACAGCCGCCCCTATGGCCACACCGGCCCCATCGACGATCACACCAGCGACGCCCTGATCACCGCCGCCTGGCTCCGCCGAGCCGCGCATGACCGCGCGCTGTGGCACCCATCCACAATGACCGAAAAAATTGCCGCAACCGAGGGCTGGACCTTTGGCGCCCAATAAGGCTATGCGCGCAACGTTCCATGCGCCGGATTAGCACAGTGGTAGTG
>Ga0302202_10000827_pt1 | contig 39642 bp, 30 predicted proteins | sample II_Bog_N3_3_FD_194579 | JGI IMG/M metagenome (GOLD analysis project Ga0302202, IMG submission 194579) | Peat permafrost microbial communities from Stordalen Mire near Abisko, Sweden - II_Bog_N3_3 | ecosystem: Environmental > Terrestrial > Soil > Wetlands > Peat | place: Sweden: Abisko...
CGGCCTCGCCGGAGCGCCGGTGGTGAACCCGTCGGCGACCCCGGTGCCGTTCGGGTTCACCTTCGACCGGTCCGGGCACCTGGTGGTGACCGAAGCCGCCACCAGCGCGCTGACCACCTACTCGGTGGCCGGAAACGGGGACCTGACCGAACTCGGGTCGACGGTCGACGGACTGGCGGCGCTGTGCTGGGTGGCCACCAACGGCACGTTCTTCTTCGGAGCGAACGCGGGAAGCGCCACGGTCACCAGCTACACCCTCGGGTCGACCGGGACCCCCGCGGTCGTGGCCACCACCGCCACGGACGCCGGACCGGTGGACCTCGCCGCATCGGCCGACGGTCGGTCCCTCTACGTCGAGACCGGCGCCGGTGACCTGGTCGACTCGTTCGCCATCGGTTCCGGCGGCTCCCTGGTGTCGACCGGGTCGGTCGCCCCGGAGCTCCCCGGCCACTCGGGCCTGGAGGGCATCGCCGTCGGGGGCTCCCCCTACGGTTCCGACGACGGGGGCTTCTGACCGTCGGTTCCGACGGTGGAGGAGGCGGCACCCCGCCACCTCCGCCGTCGGGCGGCACCCCAGATCGCACCACCCCCGGGTGGCACCGGGCCGGTCCTGGTCGCCACCCGACGGGCGGGTCCCGGGACGATCAGCGCTCGGCGATGACCCGGTCCAGCTCGGCGACGTCGGCCGGCTCCAGGCGGCGGTAGGGGCCGTCCTTGGCCGGGCGCCACCACACGGGCTCGTCGCAGTGCCAGCCCTCGTTGCGCAGGACCCGCTTCAGCACCTTGGTGGTGGCGGTCTCCGGCAGCGAGTCGGTCACCCGAACGTACCGGGGTGCCCACTTGGTCCCGAGGTCCTCCTGACCGGCCAGGAACCCGGCGAATCCCCCGGGGTCGAAGGTCCGGCCCTCGTGGAGGAGGAGGGTGGCCATGACCTGGTCGCCCACCACGGTGTCGGGCACGGCGTAGACCGAGGCGAGCACCACGTCCGGATGACGCTGCAGGATCCCCTCGACCGGGGCGGAGGCGAAGTTCTCCCCGTCGACCCGCAGCCAGTCGTAGTCGCGGCCGCCGAAGTAGAAGAAGTCGTCCTTGTCCCGGTAGGCGAGGTCGCCGGTCCAGTACCACCCGTTCCTGAGGCGGGACTCCTCCGCCTCGGCATTGCGCCAGTAGCCCTCGAACCCGGTGCCGCCGGTCTCGCTCACCAGTTCGCCGATGGCCGACTCGGCATTCAGCAGCCGCCCCTGTGCGTCGAACTCGGCCCGCGGGCACTCCTCCCCGGTGTCGGGGTCGACGACCTTGGTCCCGGGCAGCGACCGTCCGAGCGCGCCCCGAGGCGTGTCCGGTGTGCGCTGCACGGTCGCGCCGCCCTCGGTCGAGCCGTAGGCGTCCTGCACGGTGCAGGCGAACCGCTCGGCGAAGCGGGCCACGTCGGCCTCGGCCGCCTCGTTGCCGAAGCAGCGCCGCAGCGTGTTGTCGGCGTCGTCGGGGTGCTCGGGGGTGGCCAGGATGTAGGAGAGCGGTTTGCCCACGTAGTTGAAGTAGGTGATCCCGTACCGCCGCACGTCGACCAGGAACTGTGAGGCGCTGAACCGCTCCCGCAGGGCGGCCGTCGCCCCGGCGGCCAGCGCGGGGGCCCAGCCGGCCATGAGGGCGTTGGAGTGGAAGAGGGGCATGGCCAGGTAGCAGACGTCGTCGCCGGTGAGCTCGAACATCTGGGCCACGATCGAGCCGATGCGGGCCAGGCGGCCCTGGCTGCACAGGCACGCCTTCGGGGCACCCGAGGTCCCCGAGGTGAAGAGGAGCAGGCCGAGGGTGTCCTCGGTGACCCCGACCTGGGCACGGTCGGGCAGGGGAGTGCCGGCCACCGTGGCCAGCAGGGCGCCGTAGGGGGTCGACGGGTCGGTGTCGCCGACGGGGTCGTCGACGACCAGGATCCGCTCCGGGGGCAGGGCGGGGCCGAGGTCGTGCCCCTCGACCAGGTCCCGGTAGGTGGCGCTGGTCACCAGGAGCTGGCACTCGGTGTGGGACAGGTCACGTGCCAGCTCGTCGCCCCGGTGGGTGGGGTTGCCACCGACCACGACGGCTCCGGCCAGGGCGGCGCCGCCCATCCAGAACACGAACTCGGGGACGTTGTCCATGAGCAGGGCGACGTGGAACGGCCCGGGGCGCCGCAGGGCCAGCAGCAGCGCCGCCCGCTCGGACTGGGCCTGCACCACCTCGGCATGGGTCCAGGTGCGGTCGCTGAACGCCAGCCCGACGCGGGGGTCGCCCTCGCGGTCGCGGATCAGTCGTTCGATCGTGTCCATCGGATCCCCCTGGGTGCTCGGCCGACGGGTGACAGTACGCCGGAACCGGGTGCCATGGTCGCCTGACGGCTCGCCCAGGCACAAATCTGGAACGCGTTGCAATTTATCAGGGCCACTGTTACCGTTCGCCAATCCCGTTCGCGCAGTGACAATCCCGTTCGCGTGGCAATGCGTAGTGAGAGGAGCCCCAGAAGTGGAGTTCGGAGTCTTCATCAACGGCTACCTCCCGGGGCCGGCGTCCCGTGACACCGATGCCGAGCACCTCATGCTCGAGCGCGAGATCGAGATCGCCATCAAGGCCGATTCCTACAACTGGAAGTACGCCTGGTTCGGTGAGCACCACGCCCTGACCGAGTACTCGCACATGTCGGCTCCCGAGCCGGTGATGGGCTACGTGGCCGCCAACACCGAGCGGATCCACATCGGCACCGCCATCAACAGCCTGTCGCCCCGCAAGGAGCACCCGGTCCGCTACGCCGAGCGCGCCGCGATGATGGACCACTTGACCAACAACCGGTTCGAGTGGGGGACCGGCCGCGGCGCCGGCAGCCATGAGATGGCCAGCTTCAACATCCTCGACAAGGACTCGACCAAGCCGGAGTGGAACGAGGTGGTGCGCGAGGTCCCGCGGATGTGGGAGCAGCGCGACTACATGTTCGAGGGCGAGCACTTCACGGTCCCCACCCCGCACAACGTCCTCCCCAAGCCCTACGGCAAGGGGCACCCGCCGATCTGGGTGGCGTGCGGCAACCCGGCCACCTTCACGACGGCCGGCGAGATGGGCATCGGGGCCATCGCCTTCAACTTCGAGCCGGTGTTCGGGCTCAAGGGGCGCATCGACGCCTACAAGGAAGGCATCGCCAACTGCGCCGATCCCATCGGGCAGTACAAGAACGACAACGTCATGATCACCAACGCCGTGATCTGCACCTCGGACCGCAAGCGGGCCCGCGAGATCGCCCTGCGCCAGTGCCGCGGCTACCTGTACTCGATGGTGTGCCTCTACCACGACACCATTCCGAAGCCGGACTACGCCCCCACCTGGCCCGAGAGCATCTCCGGCGTGGGTAGCGAGGAGAACCTGGACCGGCTCATCGAGGGTGGCTGGCTCCTCTGCGGCGAGCCCGACGAGGTCGCCGAGCAGCTCGCCCGCTACCAGGAGGTCGGTGCCGACCAGCTGGTCTTCGGCATCCCGTCCGACTCGGTCGAGCACGAGGAGGTCCTCGAGATGCTCGAGGTCTTCGGCACGAAGGTCATCCCCGAGTTCGACAAGGACCCGGTGCACTCCACCACCCGCTACCGGGCCACGGCCCAGCCGAAGTACCCGGAGTTCGCCTTCCCGGTGCCCGACATCGAGGTGTCCGCACTTCCCACCAACGCCCTCATCGGGCTGGACGGCACCCGCCACTTCTGACCAGGGGCCGGGTGACCGGCCACGACGGTCGAGCGACCACGGGGTGACCGGCCACGACGGTCAGCGCTCGGACCCGGTCGGTGCCGGCCGGCGAGCCGCCCCGGGCCGGCCCCCGCTAGTGCGCCTGGGGTCCGCCCGGCGATTCCGTCCCGGTTCCGCGCCCGTGGTTCGTGGTCGTGGTGGGGAGGGTCTCGGTGCCGCTGGTGCCGACCAGGACCTGCCAACTGCACGTGGTGGTCACCGCGAAGGTGTAGTCGCCCGCCGTGTGGAACGGTCGGTAGCCGCCGCCCTCGAGCCCGGTCTGGTCGGTGACCTGGGTCGTCGATCCGCCCGAGCGGGTGGACGTGAGGACGAAGGACCGCCGTGTCGACGGATCGGTGCAGTCGAATCGCCACACGAGCGACCAGGTGGACGGCAGCGCGATCTGGGGGAGGGTGGCGTTCCCGGTCCCGGCCCGGGAGAAGTAGGGGACACCCGGCGGGTGGGTGGACACGGTCGTCGACGAACTCTGGCTGCACGCGGACAGCAGTACCGAACCGGCGGCGACCGCCGCCAACAGGACCGCTCTCGTGGGTCGGATTGCCGGCATGGGACTCCTCGGGCAGATCGGCGGGCCCGTCGATCGGGTAGGGGACGAATGGCTGGCACCGCCAGGGGATGACCGTGCCACCACGGGTCGACGGAGCGACCTGGAGAACGGTAATCCGCCCTGGTCCGGAGGCGAAGGATGCCTTGGCGCCGTCGCGCGACTTCCGTAGGGGTCCGTAGGGGTCCGTAGGGGTCCGTCGGGGTCCGTCGGGGTCAGTCGGGGTCCCACGCCGACAGCAGGTCATCGGTGGTGGTCAGTGTGGCGATCAGCGGGAACGTGTTGTCCAGGACGGCGTCGGCGTACTCGTCGGGCAGCCCGGCGACCGCGTCTCGGGGGACCACCACCTGGTAGCCGAGGTTGCACGCCTCGATGGCCAGGCCCAGCACCCCGAGGTTGACCGACACGCCGGTGGCCACCACGGTCCGCACGTCGAGGCTGCGCAGCCAGGTGTCGAGCGGGGTCCCCGAGAACGGCGACACCCCGTGCAGCCGTGCGCACACCAGGTCGGACGGTTCCGGCCCCAACTCGTGGATCAGCTCGGTGGGTGGGGTGTCCTCGAGGAGGTGGTCGGGGTTGCGGACCATGGCGGCGATCAGCTGGCAGTTCACCGTCGACCCCCGCCGGTCGGCCCGGAATTCGGCGGTGCAGTGGACGACGGGCACGCCGAGCCGGCGGGCGGCGTGCAGCAGCCGCGCGGTGTTGGGGACGACACCCACCCGGTCGGCGGCATCGGCCAGCTGGGGGAATGCACTCAGGTCGCCGACCACGCCCCGTTGGATCTCCATGGTGAGGACCGCGGTCCGTCCCGGAGCCGCCATGGCGGCCAGGTCAACGGGCACGGCGGGACCTCACGAACCGGATGCGGTGCGGTCGCCGCCGCTGTCGGACTCCACCGGAGCCCCGGTCACGACGGCCGCCGCCCACCGGTAGTCGGGCTTTCCGCTGGGGGAGCGCTCGATCTGCTCCACGACGTGGAGCTCACGGGGCACCTTGTAGCCGGCGATGTGGTCGCGGCAGTGGGCCTGGACCTCGTCGAGCGTGGGAACCAGGTCACCCCGCGGCTGGATGATGGCGGCGACCCGCTGGCCCCACCGCTCGTCGGGGGCGCCGACCACGATGGCGTCGAGCACGTCGGGGTGGGACCGCACCGCGGACTCGACCTCCTCGGGGAAGATCTTCTCGCCGCCCGAGTTGATGGAGACCGATCCCCGGCCGAGCAGGGTGATGCTGCCGTCCTCCTCGATGGTGGCGAAGTCACCCGGCATCACGTAGCGGACGCCGTCCACGTGGATGAACACCTCGGCCGTCTTGACCGGGTCGTTGTAATAGCCCACCGGGATGTTGCCCGTCCGGGCGATCTTGCCGATGGTGCCGGAGCCGGGAGCGACGGGGTGCAGGTCCTCGTCGAACACCACGGTGTCGCCCAGGACGCTCACCGTGGGCCCGCTCTTCATCGCCGTCTCGCCCTTGGTCACCGTGGCCATGCCGTTGTTGCCGGACTCCGAGGACCCGATGGCGTCCACGATCACGAGGTCGGGGAGGTGCCGGAAGAACTCGTCCTTCACCGGGGCACTGAACAGTGCCGCGGACGACGTCACGGCCAGCAGGGACGAGAGGTCGTAGGAGGCGCCGGGTTCGTCGAGGGCTTCGATCAGCGGCTTGCCCATGGCGTCACCGGTGATCATGAGGGAGTTCGCCTTCTCCGACTCGACCAGGCTCCACACCTCGTGGGGATCGAACTTCGGCATCAGGATCGTCCGGTTGCCCACGAAGCTCTGGCCCATGATGCACCACTGGGTGGCACCGTGCATGAGGGGGGCGATGGGCAGCAGGGTGAGCTGGCCGCCCCGGCCCTTCTCCACCATCTCCTCCGGCGCCTGCACCCGGGTGTTGGTGGTCGGGTCGACTCCTCCACCGAGCGCGTAGAACACGTCCTCGTGGCGCCAGACCACACCCTTGGGCATGCCGGTGGTGCCGCCGGTGTAGAGGATGTAGTGGTCGTCGCCCGACCGCGGCGCGAAGTCGCGATCGGGGGAGCCGGCGGCGAGCGCCTCCTCGTAGGGGACGGTGCCCTCGCCCAGCGGGACGCCGGAGTCGTCGTCGATACCGATGACCAGCCGGAGGCCGGGCAGGTCGGGGAGCAGCGCCGTGACGTGGGGGGAGTACTCGGCCTGGTGCACCAGGGCCACGAGGTCGGCGTTGGAGAAGAGGTAGCGGAGCTCCTCTTCCACATAGCGGTAGTTGATGTTGATCCAGACGGCCCGCAGCTTGAACACGGCCCAGGCCGTCTCCACCCACTCGACGCTGTTCTGCGCGTAGATGCCGACGTGGTCGCCGGGTCCGACCCCGTGGGCGGCCAGGTAGTGGGCCAGTCGGTTGGCCCGGGCCTCCATCTGGGCGTAGGTACGGCGCTCGCCCGCGGCCACCAGGTACTCCCGGTCCCCATATGCGTCGACGGCGGCCTCGAACATGTCGGCCAGGTTGAAGGTAGTCATCGCGCAGATAGTAGAACAGGTTTCTGTTCAGGCGGAGGGTGCACGGGGCAATGGGTGCATCGGCCCCGTCCCGCACGCCCGGAAGGGGACCGGTCACTCCGCTGATCTGGGCCGATCCGGTCGCAGATCCGGCACCCACCAGACCCGACCCGGCCACCGACCCGGCCGGGTGACTCAGTCGGGGGTGTCGCCGGTGCGGGGGCGTTCGCGCCCGACCGGGCTCCGCAGCTCCGAGGGGTGCTGCATCCCGGCGAGGCTCTCGCGCACGGTGCGCACGATGCCGTCCTCGTCGAGACCGAGCCGGGCCAGGATCCGGTCGGGCCTGCCCTGGGCCAGGAAGCTGCGGGGGACGCCCTTGTTCACGATCGGCGGGCATGTCCCGAGCGGCAGCGACTCCCGGAGCGCGTCGGCCAGGTACATCCCGGCCCCGCCCTGTCGCACGCCGTCCTCCACCGTGACGACGAGTGCGTGCCGTCCGGCATCGGCCAGCATGGCCGGATCCGGACGGGAGACGACCCGTGGGTCCCAGATGGTCACGTCGATGCCTTCGTCGGCCAGGCGTCGCGCCGCGGCCTCGGCCGCGCCCAGCATCTTGCCGACGGCGAGGATGCACACGGACCCGTCGCCCTCGCGCACCCGGCGGGCCTCGAGACCCGAACCTTCGGCGCCGGGGAGCACGGCGGGGGCCGGGGTCTTCGGGAACCGGATCACCGAGGGGCCGTCGAGGGTGAGCGCGGTGGCCAGCATGGCCTCGACCTCGGGGGCGGACGACGGCGCGAAGACGGTCATCCCCGGGATGGACAGGCAGAGGGCCATGTCCAGGACGCCGTGGTGGCTCGGGCCGTCGTCGCCGGTGATACCGGCCCGGTCGAGCACCAGGACCACCGGGACCTTGTGGAGCCCGACGTCGAGGTTGGCCTGGTCGAAGGCCCGGGAGAAGAACGTGGAGTACACGGCGACCACCGGGCGGAGACCGGTCATGGCCATGCCGGCCGCCGCGGTCACCGCGTGCTGCTCGGCGATCCCGACGTCGATGAACCGGTCGGGGAAGCGGGCCTCGAACGGGAGGAGGCCGGTCGGACCGGGCATCGCCGCGGTGATGGCGACGATCCGGGGGTCGGCCTCGGCGTGGATCAGGAGGGCCCGGGTGAAGGCGTGGGTGTAGGTGGTGACGGGCAGGTCCGGGGCGATGTCGTTCCCGCCGACCGACAGTGAGGCGTTCTGCAGGACCGGGCCGACCGGGGCGACCACGGCGGCGTCGGGACCGTCCAGCGTCGGTGCGTCGGGGACGGCGGCCGAGACCTTCACATCGTGCAGCCGCTGGACGTCGTCCTCCTCGGCCGGGGCGTAGCCCCGCCCCTTCTGGGTCAGGACGTGGACGACGATGGGGCCCGGCCATTCGGCGGCGTTGGCCAGGGCCTGCTCGAGTCCGGCGATGTCGTGGCCGTCGATGGGGCCGGCGTAGCGGATGCCCAGGGCCTCGAAGAAGGTGTGGGGTGTGACCACCTCGCGCAGCGCACTGGTGAGTCCGTGGATGCCGGAGTAGGCGAGCTCGCCGACGCCGGGCAGCTCGCGCAGGAGGGTGCGCAGCCGCTGGCGTGCCTGCACGTAGGCCGGGCTCAGCCGCAGGAGGGTGAGGTTCAGCGACAGCTGGGAGATCGTCGGGGCGTACGAACGGCCGTTGTCGTTGAGGACGATGACCACCCGCTTGCCGGAGTGGCCGAGGTTGTTGAGGGCCTCGTAGGCCATGCCGCCGGTGAGGGCACCGTCGCCGACCATGGCCACCACCCGGCGCTCGCTGCCCTGCAGCTCGAGCGCCGTGGCCATGCCGTGGGCGTAGCTGAGCACGGCCGAGGCGTGGCTGTTCTCGATCCAGTCGTGCTCCGACTCGGTGCGGCTCGGATAGCCGGAGAGCCCGTCCTCCTGGCGGAGGTGGGTGAACTGGTCACGCCGGCCCGTCACCAGCTTGTGAACGTAGGCCTGGTGGCCGGTGTCCCACAGCAGGAGGTCGCGGGGCGAGTCGAACGTCCGGTGCAGCGCCAGGGTCAGCTCGACCACGCCGAGGTTCGACCCGAGGTGCCCACCGGTGTGGGTGACGGCATCGACGATGAACTCCCGGATCTCCTGCGACAGGACGGCGAGCTCGTCGGGGGTCAGCGTCCGCAGGTCGGCCGGACTGTCGATGTGTTCGAGGATCATGTGCGCGTGGTGCCTTCCTGGTCAGGCTACCAGCGCCGACCGGTGGGCACGGCTTCGCCGGACGCTGCCGGGGGACTCCGGAGAGGTTCGGGCCGGGGCTCCGGGAGATGTGGCCGGGACGCCGCGGACGGGCCGTTCCCCGGGGCCCCGGATGCGGCGGACGGCCGAGCGGGAACGGTGCGGCGGATCCCGGCGGGACGCGTTGAGCGGATCCCGGCGGGGCTGGTCAGCGGGTGTTGCCGAGGAACGTGTCCCGGTCGACGACGACCCGGACCAGCTTTCCGGCGGCGACCAGTCCGCCCCCTTCGGACACCGACAGGGTGAAGACCAGCCGCCGACCCTCGATGCGGTCGAGCGTGGCCTCGGCCCAGACGGTCCCCCCGATGCCGACCGGCACCAGGTGGTCGAATTGGAGGCGTTTGGCCACCGATGTCCCGTTCCCGGGCAGGTGGCCCTCGATGGCGAGGCAGCTCGCCTCCTCGCACAGGGCGATCAGGCGGGGGGTGGCGAGGACGGGTACGGATCCCGACCGGAACGCCTCCGCCGTGTCCGCTCCGGTCACCACGAGCTCGATGCGGGCGGACAGACCGGTGCGGGGAGCCACCCCGGTACGATACGCGACGGACACTGACGTCGGCCACCGGGTGCTGCGGCAGGGATGGAGCAAGGAGGCCCCAGTGATCGAAACCCCCGTGTTGGAGCGGGTGCTGTCGGAGGCGCTGCGCAACGGCGGCGACTTCGCCGAGGTGTTCGCCGAGGACCGGTCGAACTCCTCGGCCCTCCTCGACGACAAGCGGGTCGAGGAGCTGGCGTCCGGCCGCGAGCGGGGTGCCGGCATCCGGGTGGTCTCGGGTGAGACCACCGGATTCGCCCACACCGCCGACCTGAGCGAGGCGGGCCTGCTGCGGGCCGCCGAGGCGGCCTCGGCCGTCGCCCGGGGCGGCGGTGGCGGGACCCGCACCGTCGCCGTCGGTCCCTCCGGCCCGTCGCCGGCCGGGCGCGGCGACCGCCCCACGCCCCGGTCGGGGTCCAAGGCGGACGCACTGGAACTGCTGGAACGGGCCGACGAGGCCGCCCGGGCCTCGGGGTCCGGGATCTCCCAGGTCCAGGCCGGCTTCGGGACGTCGACCCGGCGGGTGCTCATCGCCAACTCGGACGGGCTCCTGGCCGGTGACGAGCAGGCGCGGACCCGGTTCTCGGTGTCGTGCGTGGCACTGGGGGACACCGGGATGCAGACCGGGTACGAGACGGCGGCCCGCACGCTCGGATTCGAGCTGTTCGACGAGGTGTCGGTCGAGGAGCTGGCCCGCACGGCGGCGTCCCAGGCGCTGGCCAAGCTGTCGGCCCGGCCGGCCCCGTCCGGCGAGCTGCCGGTGGTGCTGGCCGGCGGGAGCGGGGGCATCCTGTTCCACGAGGCCTGCGGCCACGGCCTCGAGGCCGACCACATCGTCAAGAACGCCTCGGTCTATGCGGGCAAGGTGGGCCAGCAGGTGGCCAGCTCTCTGGTCACCCTGGTAGACGACGGCACGGTCGGTTCCGAGTGGGGCACCTTCGGCGTCGACGACGAGGGCCGCCCGGCCCAGCGCAACGTGCTGATCGAGGACGGGATCCTGACCGACTACCTGTGGGACTACCTGCGGGCGAGGAAGGAGGGGCGGGTCTCGTCGGGCAACGGCCGGCGCCAGTCCTACCGGGACCTGCCGATGGTGCGCATGACCAACACCTTCCTGCTCCCCGGTGACGCCGATGCCGACGAGATCGTGGCCCAGACGCCGCGGGGCGTCTACGTGGCCAAGCTCGGTGGCGGCCAGGTGAACACCACCACCGGCGACTTCGTCTTCGGGACCACGATGGCCTACCTCATCGAGGACGGGGTCATCACCGAGCCGCTGCGGGACGCCAACCTGATCGGCAACGGCCCCGAGATCCTGCAGCGGATCGACGCGGTGGCCACCGACTTCTCGATGACGCCCGGTACCTGCGGCAAGGACGGACAGAGCGTGCCGGTCGGCTGCGGGCAGGCGACCATGCGGCTCACCGGCGTGACCATCGGGGGGACGGCCGAATGAGCGCCACCACCGAGGAGACGCGATCGGACGGTGCGGGCACCGACGAACTGCTGGCCCTGGCCGGGCGGGTGGCGGGCTGGGCCCGCACGGGGGAGGAGGTCGAGGTCTACGTGGCCCGGGGCACCGAGACCGAGGTCCGGGCGTACGAGGGTGAGGTCGAGTCGCTCACCTCGGCCACCTCGGCCGGCATCGGCATCCGGGTGGTCACCGACCACCGCCTCGGGTTCGCCTGGGCCGGGTCGCTGGACGAGTCGGTCCTGGAAGAGACCCTCGGCGAGGCGCGCGACAACGCCGCCTTCGCCACCGCCGACGAGCACGTCGGTCTGGCCGTCCCCGACGGCGTGCCCGCGGTCGCGGTCGACCTGTGGGACGACCGGCTGGCCGGGATCCCCACCGCGGACAAGATCCAGCTGGCCCTCGACCTCGAGGCCCGGACCCGGGCGGCGGACCCACGGATCCGTCAGGTGGACTCGGCCGACTACGGCGACGTGTCGGCCGAGGCGGCGCTGGTCTCGACCACCGGCATCCGGTCGTCGAGCCGCAAGACGTCCGGCTACCTGTCGGTCAGCGTCATCGCCGGCGAGGGCGACTCCAGCCAGACCGGCGGGGGATTCAGCGTCGGGCGGGGCTTCGACGGGTTGGACCCGGACCGGGCCATGGGCGACGCCGTGTCCCGGGCCGTGCGCCTGCTGGGCGCCACCAAGGGACCGTCGGGACGGTCCACGGTGGTGTTCGACCGGCGGATGGCGACCGCCCTGCTCTCCATCGTGTCCTCGGCACTGTCCGGGGAGGCGGTGGCCAAGGGCCGCTCGTTCTTCGCCGGCCGGGTGGGTGAGCAGGTCGGGCACCCGGGGCTGACCCTGGTCGACGACCCGACCGACCCCCGCGCCTACGGTGCGGCCGCCTACGACGCCGAGGGCCTGGCCTGTCGGCGCAACGCGCTCATCGAGGGCGGCGTCCTGCGTGGGTTCCTCTACGACACCGTCTCCGCGTCCCGTGCCGGCGTGGCCTCGACCGGCTCGGCCGTGCGCGGCGGCTACGCGGGGACGCCCGGACCCGGGTGCCGTGCCCTGACCCTCGCCCCCGGACCCGAGGGGTACGACGAGGACGGAGTGCTGGCCGCGGTGGGCGAGGGTCTGTTCGTCCAGTCGCTCACCGGCCTCCACTCGGGGGTGAACCCGATCAGCGGCGACTTCTCGGTCGGCGCCGAGGGGCTCATGATCCGGGGCGGCAAGCTGGCCGAGCCGGTCCGCGAGATCACGGTGGCATCGACGCTGCAGCGGATGCTGCTCTCCCTCGAAGCGGTGGGTGCCGACGTGGAGTGGCTCCCGGGCATCGCCGCCGGCCAGACCCTGGCCATCGGCGACATGCAGATCAGCGGCGCATGACCCCTACGTGAGGCATGTCCACCACCTGAGCGAGGGCCCCTACTCGAGCGAGGACCCCTACTTGAGGGAGGACTGTGCGGCGGTCGCCTTGGAACAGGTGGCGAGGGCGTTCGGCGTGGACGTGTAGTAGATCGAACCGGTGATCTGCACGTTGTAGGGCCCGGCGGAAGCGGGGGTCGCCTGGCCGCCCACCCACAGCGGAGTCCCGCCGGAACTGGTGGTCGTGCCTCCGGACGTGCCACCCGATGAACCGGTGGCACTCGTCGACGACGAGGCACCGAACGCCAGGATGAACTTCTGGATCACGAAGAGGCGGGGGAAGCTGTCCAGCCCGTTGATGAAGGCGGTGATCTGGCCGTAGTTGCCCTGCACTGTCAACGTGGTGGGCACGGCGGTCACTCCGGCCGGGGAGGTCGTGCCGGCCGACGTCGTGGGAGCCGTCGTGCCCGCCGCCCCGGCGGGGGTGAAGCCGCTGAACTGGGAGAGTGTGACGCCGGACGTCGACGCCAGATCGTTGAACTGGTGCTCGAAGCTCGACTCCTCGGCGTCGATGTCGGTCGGGCTCTGCACCGACGGGATCTGTGTGCTGATCTTCTGGAGGTCGGCACAGTTGGCACTCAGCTTCTGGCCCTCGGACTGGAGCGCGGTGAGCCGGGACTGGAGCTGCTGCTCCTGGCCTTGGAGTTGGGTCTGCTGGCTCTGGAGGCTGGCCAGCTTGGTGTTCTGTGGTGCGATCAGTGCCACCCACAGGATGATGGCCACGACCAGGCCGCCACCGGCGATCAGCAGCGGCATGCGGTATTCGCGGATGGTGCTCACTTGAGGCTCCCGTTCTTGCTGAGACTTGCGTTCGGGGTGATCGAGACGGCGAAGGGGAACGAGATCGAGGAGTCTGCGTTGACCGTGGTGGCACCCTGCACCGGATTGGCGAAGTACTGCGAGGTGGACACGGCGTTGATCCACGCCTCCGAGATCGAGAGGCTCGGCCCGGGGCCGCTCACACTCATGTCGATGGACCCGATGGCGGCCGACTGGGTCCCGGACCCGGCCCCGGTCGTCGGCGCTGGCGTGCCCGCGGCCGCCGACGCCGTCTCGCTGCCGTTGAAGGACTCCACCGAGGCCTGGGGCGGGGTGATGGAGATCAGATTGCTCAGGGCCAGCGGCCAGTCGACCGCCTCGTTCAGCACCGATGCCCGGCGGGCGAGGCCCTGCGTGTAGGCATCGTTGGCCGCCACCACCAGGTCGTACTTCGGCACCTGGGCGTTGAGCGAACTGATGTTGGCCTGGAGGTTGTTGACGTCGTTCTGTGCATTGTGGACCTGCAGGAACTTCCAGCCGCCGAAGAGGACCAGGAGCACGAGTACGGCGATCGAGCCGACGAGTGTCCGTTGCTGGATGCGCTTCATGCGGGCCCTCTGGGCGACCTCGGGCGGCAGGAGGTTGAACTTCTTGACCCCCTTGTCGGGCTCGGGCAGGGCCAACCCGATGGGAGAGGCGAGTCCCGGCGCGACCTCGGCGGCCTTCTCGGGCGAAAGGTCGAGCCTCGAGATGTCCAGACGGTCGAGCGGCGACACCGTCCGGACCGGGATGCGCACCTGGGCCTCGAGCATCGGCAGGAGCCCGTTGAGCTCGGATCCACCGCCGGTGAGCAGTACCTGGGAGACCGGGGGCTTGCCCTGGAGGGAGGTGAAGTACTGGATGGAGTTCCGGATCTCGTCGACCAGCTCGCGCATGCTGGACTGAGCCACCCGCTCCGCCGACTGGATCTGCGTCGAGTCGTCGCCGAACTGGTATTTGATCGTCTCGGCGTCGATGATCGGGACATCGAGCGATGCGGAGATGGCGGCGGTGGTCGCGTTGCCACCCAGGCCGATGGTGCGCACGAACTGCGGTCGGCCACCCTGGTGGACGACGACCACGGTCAGTCCGGCACCGATCGACACGATCGCCTCGGACGTGTCCTCGTCGGCGGTGCCGACCGAGCCGTCCGGGCCGCCCGTCGACTCCGCCGATTCCTCGGAATCCTTGCGACCCCGGAACAGCTTGATGTCCTTGAGGTCCTTGAGGTCCTTAAAACCCTTGATGTCCTTCAGACTCTTGGATCCGATGTCGTCACCACCACGGTGGGAGGTCGAGCCGGTACCGGCCCGGGTACCCGACTGGGTGCCGATGGCCCGCACCAGGGCGGAGCTGATCAGGTCGACACCTTCGACGGTGAGGCCCGCCTTCTCCACGGCCTCGATGACTCCGTTCACCAGGTCGATGTGGGCGGCGGCCACCAGAACCCGTCGCATCTTGGCCCCGGACTCGTTGGTGTAGTCGCCGAGCACCTGGGAGGACAGCAGCGTCTGGTCCGGTGGGAAGGGGATGACCTCCTCGGACTGGAACCGCACAGCACTCTCCACCTCGTCGTCGGGCACATAGGGGAGGTCGATCTCGCGGGTGATGGCCCGCAGTCCGGCGATGCCGACGATCACCGAGGACCCGGTGAACTGGCCGTTCTTCCAGAGCTTCTCGATGGCCTCGGACACCGAGGTGGCGTCCCGGATCTCGCCGTCCACCAGGGACCCCGGGGGGAGTCCGACCTGGCCGAAGGTCATGAGCACCGGCGTGCTCTTCGAAGTATCGATCTCTGCGGCCCGGACGGCACTGGTGCCGATGTCGAGCCCGACGGTCAGGCGCCCCATGTGATTGCTCCTGTCGACAGCGGGTGGTCGCTGGTGGACTTCACCCCGGGTGAGGACACGCCGACGTCGGCGGTGTGGTCCGCCTCCGGCACAGTCGTATCCGGCAACTTCGCTGCGTTCATTCGTGGACTCCGGTCCTCGGTTGTACGTCGATGCATTTCATGGCCGGTGGGGCCGCAAAGGCTGTATCGGACGGGAATCGGGCGACCTTGAGTGTTCGGCCGGTATCGGCCGCGGGATCATCCCAATTGCGGAGTGAACGAGCCGGTCTGCAGGACTCCCTGGCGCTCGAGCATCACCTTGAGGTCGTGCGGGTTGCTGGCGGTGGCCATGGCCTCGGACAGGGAGATCTGCCCGGTCGTCAGCAGGGTGGCGAGGGACTGGTCGAACGTCACCATGCCGTAGTAGGCCCCGTCGGCGACGATCTCCTCGATGTCCCCGGTGAGCATCGGGTCGATGATGGCCTGCTGGATGCGGCCGTTGATGACGAGGACCTCGAGCGCCGGGACCCGGCTGTCGCCTTCGACGGTCGGGATGAGCCGCTGGCAGACGATCCCCTGGAGCGAACCGGCCAGGCTCAACCGGATCTGGGACTGCTGGTGCGGAGGGAAGAAGTCGACGATCCGGTTGATCGTCTCCGTGGCGTTGATCGTGTGGAGGGTCGAGAACACGAGGTGGCCCGTCTCGGCCGCGCTGAGTGCGGCGGCGACGGTCTCCTGGTCGCGCATCTCACCGACCAGGATGACATCGGGGTCCTGACGGAGGACGACCCGCATCGCTGAGGTGAACGAGTCGGTGTCGAATCCCACCTCGCGCTGGTCGATGGCCGCCAGATCGTCCCGGTGGAGGATCTCCACCGGGTCCTCGATGGTCACGATGTGGCACGACCGCAGGTGGTTGATGTGGTCGATCATGGCGGCCAGTGTGGTGGTCTTGCCCGAGCCGGTCGGTCCGGTGACGAGGACGAGCCCGCGCACCTCTTCGGCCAGCTGCGCCACCACCGGCGGGAGCCCGAGCTCGTCGGCGGTGGGCGGGGTGGCCCGGACCCGTCGGATGGCGAGCGCGGCGGACGAACGCTGGAAGTAGGCGTTGACCCGGAAGCGGCCCGTCCCCGGGATGCTGTAGGCGAAGTCGGCCTCGTGCCGGGTGCGGAACGTCTCGCGCACGGGATCGGACATCATCGCCTCCGCGATCTCCTGGGTCTCCTGGGCGGTGAACGAGTCCTCGTCGGCCAGTGTCCGGAGCGATCCGGCGATCCGCATGCGCGGCGGCGCACCGGCCTTGATGTGGAGGTCGGAACCGTCAAGGTCGCCGAGCTGGATGAGGAGTCGATCGAGGTCCGCTACGTCCATTCCGTCAACATTACATGACCACTCTCCGCGGACGGCGAACAGCGGAGAGTGGTCCTCAGTCGGTGTACCGCGGACCCGGCCGACGGCCGGCCGGCACAGGAGGTCAGGTCGGCGTGGACCCGGACGACGTCGATCCGGTGCTGCTCGGGGTCTTGGCCGGGGGGCTGGCCGGAGTGGTCGACGGGCTGGAGCCACCGTCCGAACCCTTGTCGGATCCGGAACCCTTGTCGGATCCACCGTCGGACGAGCCCGACGAGGCGGCGGCCGTGGACGCCGCCGGGACGGTCGACTCGCTCGCACCGGACGACGAGCCGCCCGAGCGGCTGTCGGTCTTGTAGAAGCCGCTCCCCTTGAACACGATGCCCACGCTGCCGAACACCTTGCGCACGGGGGAGCCGCACGTCGGGCACTCGGTCAACGGGTCGTCGTGGAACGACTGGACGACGTCGAAGTTCGTCGCGCAGTTGTCACAGCGGTATTCGTAGGTGGGCACGCGCGGTGTTCCTTCCGGTCCGTGGCGACGATCAGCTGGCAGTCTACCCGAGCGAGTGCCAATGCCGTCCCCGCTCCATGCACTCCCGTAGACTGCCGGTCGTGACCGACGAGCGAGTCCTGTGACCGACCGAAGCTTGAGCCACCTGGACCCCTTGGGACGGAACCGCATGGTCGACGTCTCGCCGAAGGAGGCCACCCTCCGGAGGGCGCTGGCCCGCTGCCGGGTGGAGATGAAGCCGGAGACCACGGCGCAGGTCGCCAACAACGCCATCACCAAGGGCGATGTCCTGGCCGCGGCTCGGGTGGCCGGCATCCAGGCGGCCAAGCGGACCGCCGACCTGGTCCCGATGTGTCACCCGCTCCTGGTGGGATCGGTGCAGATCGACTTCACGATCGGCGACGACTACGTCGAGGTCGAGGCCAAGGTCGAGACGGTCGACCGGACCGGCGTGGAGATGGAGGCCATGACGGCGTGCGCCATCGCCGCACTCACGGTCTACGACATGTGCAAGACAGCGGACCGCACCATGAGCATCGGTCAGCTCATGCTGTGGGAGAAGACGGGCGGCAGCTCGGGCCAGTGGAAGCGGGAGACGGCCCGCTAGGCCCCGACGCAAGTGGACCCCGACGCACGGCCGGGGGTCGGCGGCAGGAGGCCGATCAGCTGCGGACTGCGGAGCGAAGGTCCCGGAGCGACAACTCCGAGGTGGCCTCGCCGCCGCACTGGGCGCAGTGCTCGACGTGCCGCCAACTCCGCAACAGCCGGGTGCCCTCCGGATTGAGCAGCACGACGAACGACTCGGACAGCGGGTCGATCTCCACCCCGTAGCAGGGCTGCCACTCGGTGGCCACGGGCGTGCTCGTCCGATGAGCCGACTTCACGACCCGCCGGAACCGCGAATTGTCCCGATCGATGATCCACGTGCTGTGGCACGACTCGATGACGATCTCTTCCACGTCGTCAGTATCCCACGCCACCGTTGGATCCCCCGTACATTTTGATGTCGGTTGGGTGACAGTTGCCACGGTCAGTGGCGGCCCGGAGCGCGTGCAACAGGTGGCGCGTCAGTCGGTTCAGCCGAGGTCCGACGGACCGCCCGGGACCCAGGCGTCGACGGTCGTGCCCTTCCCCACCTGGGAACGGATGCGGAACCGGCCCCCACTGAGCCGGGCCCGCTCGCTCATCCCCGGCAGCCCGAGCGATTCCCCGCTGTCCTCGCGCTGCTGGCGGCCGCGGTCGAATCCGGCACCGTCGTCCTCGACCTGGAGCCGGACCCCGCGGCCCTCGAATCCGAGCCGCACGGCCGTGCGGCTCGCACCGGCGTGGCGCTCGACATTGGTGATCGCCTCCTGGGCGATGCGGAAGAGGGCCAGCTCGACGCTCGACGGGAGTCGGCGCTCGGTGCCGACGACGTCGAAGCTGCTCTCGAAGCCCTGGCGTGCCGTGGCCTCGGACAGCAACTGGTTGATCGAGGCGGCCAGTCCGAGGTCGTCGAGAACCGACGGGCGCAGTCCACGCGCGATGGACCGGAGCTCGGCGACGGTGCCCTCCACCGTTGATCGCATCACGGCCAACGACGGGGAAGGGTTCGGGTCGGCGCCCGATCCTGCCCCCTCGTCCAGCGCATCGATCTGGCGGCACAGGTGGATCAGCGTCTGGAGCGGTCCGTCGTGGAGTTCCTGCGCGATGTGTCGGCGCTCCTCCTCCTGGCCCAGCATCACCTGGTTGGCGTAGGCCTCGATGAGGTCGTGGCGCCGGGTCTCCGCGGTCACGTCCTCGAAGATCACCTGCATCCGGCGGTCGGTCCCTCCGGACCCGACCAGTGTCACGGTCGGACGGAACAGCACCGGCTCGCCGTTGACCACGAAGGCGACCGGCGCGACCACCGCATCCGCATCCGCATCCTCATCGGTATCGGTACCGGTATCGGCATCGGTATCGGAGAGGTCGTCTCCGGTCGGGGGGGCGGCCGAGTCGTCCACGGAGATGAGCCGGGTCAGGACGAGTGCCGCAGCATCCGGTCCGATCCGGTCCACCAGTCGAGGCGGGCGTGGCAGCCGGTCGTGATCGGAGGCGGCGCGCCCTTGCTGCGAGGGATCACGGGGCCGTGGGTCGTGCCCGAACACCCGGTCGGCGGAGGCATTGGATCCGACGACGAAGCCGTCTGCGTCGACGATGAGGATGGGCGACTGGTTCGACTCGAACATGTCCTGGTAGAGCTGCTCGGCGCGGATGCGGGCCGCGCTGGCGGCGTCCGCCTGGTCGCGGGACACGGTGGCCGCGGTCACGCGATGCCCGATGAGCACGGCGACCAGCACGAGTACGGCGACCTGCGCGACCTCGGCCCACACCGCAGCGGTGTCACCACGGCTCGCCGCCACCGCGAAGCGGGGCACGTTGAGAACGATGGTCCAGGCCACCGTGAACACGCCGCCCGGCAGTCCCCAGTTCAGGGATGCGAGGACCACGGGGACCACGAAGATGACGACGGTGGACACCTCGAGGACGAGCCCGGCCGGATCGAGGCCGAACGACACCGTCACGGCGAGTCGGCCGAGGGCGAGGGCGAGGACGGTCACCTGGAGGACCCAGAACCGGGACTCCGTCCAGGGTGACCGGGCCCGGGGCATTCCCGGGACGGTGGCGGCGGAGGTGCCGGTCGTGCCGTCGGCCGAGGCGGCCGGCACGCTCACCGCTCCTCGCCGGTGTCGTCCAGCGTGGGACTCCGGCTGACGTCCCGGACGAAGAGGCTGTTCGCCAGCGCCACGTGCACGAGTTCGGTGCGCGACAGGACGCCGAGCTTGTCGAACACGTGGTTGAGGTGGCCCTCGACCGTGCGTGAGCTGATGCCGAGCTGGTGGGCGATGGTCTTGTTCGACATGCCCCGGGCGACCAGTCGGACGACTTCGGCCTCGCGCGCCGTGAGCTGCTCGCCGGCGACCTGCGGCCCGGCGGCCGGATCCTTCTCGCCCGTGCCCTGCGGGGTGCCGACGAGGCTCCGACCGCCCTGGTAGGCCTCGCGCAGCGCGGTCACGAGATCGTGGCTCGGCATGGTCTTGAGTAGGTAGCCCGACACCCCGGCGGCCATGGCGGCGCGCACGTAGTGCTCGTCGTCGTAGGCACTGAGGATGACCAGCACCAGTTGGGGGTGGTCATCGGCCAACCGGGCGGCCAGGTCGATCCCGTTGAGGGTCGGAAGCCGGATGTCGGTGATCACCAGGTCGGGGGTGGTATCGGCCACGACCTGACGGGCGTCCTCGGCGTCCGCCGCCTCTCCGACCACCGCGAACCCCTGCGCCTCCTCCAGGATGCGGCGGGTCCCGGTGCGCAGCAGCTCGTGGTCGTCGACGATGACGGTCCGGATGAGCTCGTCGGGATCGGTCACCGGTCGACCTCCCACGCCCGGTCGGCCCTCGATGGTCCGCTCGGTTCGGCGCCCCCCATCAGCTCATCGTAGGTGGATCAGGCCGCCACGGTCAGTGACACCGCCAGGGCAACGGCGATACCCGTGACCAGGGGAACCGAGGCCACCGAGGCCAGGACTCCCCGTGCCGGCGACGATCCGTCCGCCGTCGCATGCCGACGGCGGAGGGACCACAGGACGACCAGGCTGGCGAACTCGGCCAGGATCCACGCGGCCACGCCGGCCACGACGGGTCGGCCGGCGATCCCACCGAGACCCCCGAGCCAGCAGCCTGCGGCCATGAGGAGCGACCGTCCGCGCCACATCGGGTCCTGGCCGTCCGGATCCCGCATCCGCAGGAAGGCGAACAAGGCGCACGCCGCGACGGTACCGACCAGCGACCACACGAGCACGGCCGGATGACCGATCCACACGGCGGCACCGACCACAAGCACCTGGCCGAGCGAAGCCCCGGCTGCACCCACCGACAGCGGTGCTCGCTGTCCGCCGTACTCGATGAGGCCGACGGCGACCGCAGTGGCACCCAGCGCGCAGTAACCGACCGAGAACGCCGACCCGTGCCACCCCCAGGTGGTCAGTGCGAAGACCGCCGATGTCGCCACCTCGACCAACGGGTAGCGGGCCGAGATCGGCTCGTGGCAGGTGTGACACCTCCCCCTCAGGGCCAGCCACGAGACCACGGGCACGTTCTCCCACCACGCGAGCTGCCGGTCGCAGGTCGGGCAGAAGGAACGGGGCGTGGACACCGAGAGTCCGAGGGGCGCCCGGTACACGACCACGTTGAGGAACGAGCCGACGAACAGGCCGACCATGGCGGCAAGGGCGATCGCCCACCCGGGATGGGATCCCAGCGTGGCGCTCACGGGCTCGCGGCCGGCGCCGTGGGTGTCCCGGTGGCCAGGGTGAACGTGCCGGCGTGTGTCACGGGGGGCTGCATCCTGGCGCCTCGTCTGGTTGCTTCGCGGAGTAGGTCACTGTAGTGGTTGGCCTCCCCCACATCGTGGACTCGGCAACCGGATTGCACCCGGACCGCTCCCGGCTTGCTACTGCTGGTTCGGAGTCAGGCTGCATACAGTGGAATGACAGCGCACGAGATGTATTCCGGGCGTCGTTCGCAACGGTAGGACGCTGCCGGCGGGTCGACGACGCAGCTCAGACGACACGGAGCGCCTTCTGTTGCATCCGACCCGGATGTCCGCTGCGGAATCTCATTCAATGTCGACGGACAGTGTGCCGAAGAGGGATGCATGAGCGACGTGGAGGCCACCGGATACATGCCGGATGAGCGCGACCTCGAGTTTGTCGATCTCGACGCCTACGGGGTCGATCCGGCCGCGGCAGCGATCCTGCCCGCCGACCTGTCGCGCCACCACCGGGTCGTCGCCATCAAGCGCAAGTTCGGCACCCCGGTCATCGCCACCGCTGATCCCGACGACCTCCCCGCGCTCGACTCGATTCGCGCGGTCCTCGGCCGGGACTTCATCACCGTGGTGGCCCCGTTGGACCAGATCGACCGCTACATCGACCTGGCGTACGACGAGGGAGCGCAGGCCCGGGCGGCCTCCGCCCGGGACGGGGTCAACGGCGACGAACCGGGTCACGGCGTCGACGCCCTGGACCAGGCGCTCGCCGAGGTGACCATGGCCGGCACCGCCCCCTTGCCGGCCGACATGAACATCCCGAGTCCCGTACCGGGACCCGGAGCCGACGGCGCCGACGGCGCCGACGGCTCCGACCAGGGTGGCGGCACCGTCGTGTCCGCACACTCCGGCGACGAGCTCGCCGCGCTGGCGCTGTCCCTTGAGGGGGAGCAGCCCGCAGTGGAACCGGACCAGTCCGGGGAATCAACCGTCGACGCCGTCGACGCGGCCGACCTGGTGGCCGAGGCGGTCGCCACCTATCGCGACCTCCACCCGGACGAGGCGGTCTCGCAGTCGGGGATGGCCGGGTTCCCACCTCTGGCCAAGGCACTCGTCGACGACGGCCGGGTTCCACTCGAGGCGATGAGCCTGGCGCTCGAGGAGCAGCGTCTGACCGGGCAGAGCATCGCCAGGATCCTGACCAACCAGAAGCTGGTGACCGAGGCCGACCTCATGTGGGGCATGGCCCAGGAGATGGCCCTTCAGTTCGTCGACCTGGACACCGTGGGCATCGACCTCACCGTGTCGGGGCTCATCCCCGAGGCGACGGCGCGCCACCACAACGTCATCGTGATCGCCCTGGACAACGGCGTGCCGGTGGTGGCAGCCTCCAATCCCACTGACGTGTTCGCCATGGACGACCTACGGACCATCCTCGGCAACAACTTCATCGTCGTGGTGGCCACGCGGTCGCAGATCGGTGCCTACATCGGCCGGGCGTTCAACAGCGGCGACGCCGCCGACATGGCCATGGAGGCCTCACTCGGGATCGACGGCGGCACCCAGGAATCGGGCGTCGACGACATCCAGACCGTCACCGAGACCGCCCCCATCGTCCGGTACGTCAACCTGCTGATCCTCCAGGCGCTCAACGAGCGGGCGTCCGACATCCACATCGAGCCGACGGCGAGCGATCTCCGGATCCGCTACCGCATCGACGGCGTGCTCCACGACGTGTCGACAGGTCCGAAGTCGATCTCCGGAGCGGTGACGACCCGCCTCAAGGTCATGGCGGACATGAACATCGCCGAGCACCGGGTTCCCCAGGACGGCCGCATCTCCCTCACCGTGGGGGCCAAGGGGATCGACCTCCGGATGGCGACCCTCCCCACCATCTACGGGGAGAAGATCGTCATGCGGGTCCTCGACAAGTCGAGCGTCGTGCTCGGGTTCGCCGAGCTCGGATTCGATCCGGAGATGCTGGAGAAGTACGAGCACCTCTACACCAAGCCGTACGGCACGATCCTGGTGAGTGGTCCCACCGGATCGGGCAAGTCGACCACGCTCTACACCACCCTGACGGCGCTGAACTCCCCCGAGAAGAACATCATCACCGTGGAGGACCCTGTCGAGGTGCCACTGAAGGGCGTCAACCAGGTCCAGCTCAACGTCAAGGCCGGACTGACCTTCGCCGGCGCCCTCCGGGCCATCCTGCGATCGGACCCGGACATCGTCCTGGTGGGGGAGATCCGGGACAAGGAGACCGCGTCGATCGCCATCGAGGCAGCCCTGACCGGGCACATGGTCCTCGCCACCCTCCACACGAACAGTGCGTCGGCCACACCGATGCGCCTGATCGAGATGGGTATCGAGCCCTTCCTGGTCACGTCCGCACTGTCCGGGGTGGTGGCCCAGCGGCTGGCCCGCCGTCTCTGCATGCACTGCAAGGAGCCGTACGAGCCCACCGAGGCCGACATCGGTGCGGCGGGATGGACGCTGACCGAGGTGGACGCGGTCGGCACGCTGCACGAGGTCTACCGGTCCGTCGGCTGCTCCGCCTGTTCGCAGACGGGGTACCGCGGACGTCTCGCTCTCGCCGAATTGATGCCCATGACCGAGGAGGTCGAACGAATGATCATCGAGGGAGGATCGGTGGAGGAAATCCACCGCCTGGCCGTCAGCCAGGGCATGGTCGCCCTCCGTCAGGCCGGACTTCGCAAGGCCGTCGACGGAGAGACCACGCTCGAGGAAGTACTGCGGGTGGTCGCATGACGTCCGTCACGTCGAGCACGCGCAACGAGTGGTCCACGCGGTTGGCCGAAGGGCTGGTCGAGGCCGGCTACGAGACCGAGTCCAGCGTGAGGCCCCTGCTGAACGAGGCCCTGGCCAGCGACCAGTCGCTGGCCTATCTGCTGATCAGCAGGAACCTGGGTCTGCCGAGCGTCGTCGTCGGGACGATGGCACAGCTGTGCCAACTGTCCGCCGTCGACCTCAGCGCCTTCACCCCCCAGCCGGAGGCGACAGCCGCCCTGCCGCCCGAGATCGGCCGTGAGTTCGGCGCCATGGGGCTCCAGTTCGACGGGAACGCCCTGGTCGTGGCCTTTTCGGAGCCGCCGTCCCCCCAGCTCATCGACGAGCTGGCTGGGCAGATCGGCCATCGCATCCACCCGGTGCTCGCTGACCCGGTGCTGATCGCCGGGCACCTCGGGGCCGACGGTTCCGTCGGCACCGAGCCGGCGGAGCCGCGCGACCGGGAGGAGGTCATCGACGAGCTCCTCACCACCGGGATCCCGGCGGCAGTGGCGGACGACGCCGTGCCGTTGCACATCGACGACCTGCTGCGCTACGCCGTGTCGGTGGGGGCATCGGACCTCCACCTGACCGCGGCGATGCCCGGCACCATCCGCCTCCACGGTGCACTGCGTCCCATCGAGGGCTGCGCGCCCCTGAGCAACGAGACGATCCGCGACATGATCTTCGGGATCCTGCCGGCCACACAGCGGGAGCGCTTCGAGGCCGAGCACGAGCTCGACACGTCACACTCCATCCCCGGGGTCGGGCGGTTCCGTGTGAACGTCTCACTCCAGCGGGGCACGGTCGCCGCGGCACTCCGACCCATCCCGCACGAGATGCCGATCTTCGCCAGTCTCGGGCTTCCGGACTCGATCCGGTCGTTCACCGATCTGCGCCGCGGCCTGGTCCTGGTGACCGGTCCCACCGGATCCGGCAAGTCGACGACGCTCGCGTCGTTGATCGACATCATCAACCGGAACAAGCCGTTGCACATCGTGACGGTGGAGGACCCGATCGAGTTCCTGCACGACCACAAGAGCTCGATCATCACCCAGCGCGAGATCGGGGAGGACACCAACTCGTTCGCCGAGGCACTGCGCCGGGTGCTCCGACAGGACCCCGACGTCATCCTCGTCGGCGAGCTCCGTGACCTCGAGACGATCTCGATGGCGCTCACCGCGGCCGAAACGGGTCACCTGGTCTTCGGGACCCTCCATACCCAGGACGCCCCGCAGACCATCGACCGGATCATCGACGTGTTCCCGACCCAGCAGCAGGAGCAGATCCGGGTGATGCTCGCCTCGACGCTCGAGGGAGTCGTCACCCAGCAGCTCGTGCCCACGGCGGACGGCAAGGGCCGGGCTCCGTGCGCCGAGATCCTGGTGTGCACGTCCGCCATACGCAACCTGATCCGCCAGGCCAAGACCCATCAGATCTACTCGCTGATGCAGGTCGGCGGGTCCTTCGGGATGCAGACCATGGACCAGGGGCTTGCCGACCTGGTCAAGGAAGGGATCATCTCCGAAGCCATCGCCTACGACCGGTCCTCCAACGAGGAGGACCTCCGGAACCACCTGCACCACTGATGAGCACCGACCAGAACACCGAGCGACGAAGCGGGGAACCGTGGCACTGACATTCGATTACAAGGTCCGAGACAAGGGCGGCCAACTCGTCGAAGGGCAGCTCGACGGCGACAGCATGGCCCTCGTCGTCCGCCGACTGCGCGAGATGGGCTACATGCCGATCTCGGTGACGCCGAAGTCCGCGGTCAACCTCAAGGCGGAGATCAAGATCCCCGGCCTGTCCGACAGGATCAAGCTCCGTGAGATCGCGGTGATGACCCGACAGCTGGCCACGATGGTGGACTCCGGACTGTCCGTGGTCCGCTCACTGGGCATCCTCGGTGCCCAGGTGGACAACCCCGAGCTGGGCCGCATCCTCACCGAGGTCCGACTGGACCTCGAGCACGGCTCGTCCCTGTCGGCCGCGTGCATGAAGCATCCCAAGGCCTTCTCGAAGCTCTACTGCACCCTGATCCAGGCCGGTGAGGTCGGCGGAAACCTGGACGACGTGCTGATGTCGTTGGCCGACGCCATCGAGAAGCAGGCCGCCCTCAACCGGACCATCAAGTCGGCCATGACCTATCCGGCCGTCGTCCTGGGGGTGATGCTGGTCATCTTCTCCGCCATGATCATCTTCATCGTCCCCGTGTTCCAGGGGCTCTTCACGAGCCTGGGCGGCAAGCTCCCCCTCCCCACCCAGATCCTCATCGACGTGTCGAACGTGGTGACCAGTGTCTGGGTGCTGTTGGTCATCGCCGTGATCATCGGGGCGATCATCGGCATCAGGAAGTGGATCTCCACCGAGGACGGCCGGCGCATCTGGGACCGCTGGATGCTGAAGCCGCCGATCTTCGGGCAGCTGTTCCACAAGGTCGCCCTCGCCCGGGTGACCAACACACTCGGATCGCTCATCAGCTCGGGTGTCCCCATTCTGGAATCGCTCGACATCAGCGCCGAGACGGCAGGCAATGTGACCGTCGGCGACGTGCTCCGTCACGCCAAGGCCGGCGTGCGTGAGGGTCGTCCGCTGGCCGACCCGCTCCGAGAGCACGAGGACATCATCCCCCCGCTCATGGTCCAGATGATCGAGGTCGGCGAACAGACCGGTGTGCTCGACGGCATGCTGAAGAAGGTGGCGCTCTTCTACGACCAGGAGGTCGAGGTGACGGTCAACAACCTGACCGCCCTGCTCGAACCGCTGCTGACCGTCGTCATGGGTGTGGCTGTCGGCGCCATGGTGATCTCGCTCTACCTGCCGATGTTCGACTACATCAAGCTCGTCCACAACTGACCGATCGGGCGCATGTCGACGGCATCCGCGCTCAAGTCAGCGATCGAAGGGGTCGACAGGAAGTCATGACGAACGTTGAGCAGGCACTCAGTGTTGACCGGAACCTCCAGGTCCCTGTGACCCAGCGGATGACCGATGTGGGGTCCCGATTCGTGCCGACCGCGCAGTCGCTGCCGCACCACCTGCTCTTCGAGGCGCGGGCGGGCGCGGCTTCGACCGGAGGAGACGCCGGGTTCACCCTCATCGAGCTGATGGTGGTTCTGCTCATCCTGGCCATCCTGCTGGCCATCGCCATCCCGACGTTCCTGGGTGTGACGAAGTCGGCGAACGACCGGGCGTCGCAGTCCAACCTGAACACCGCCCTGCTCAACGCCAAGGCCCGGTACCAGACGAGCGGTCAGACCTATGGATCCCTGGCCACCGCCGGCTCCAATGCTGCGGCTCTGGTGCCGATCCTGTCCAGTGCCGAGGGTGCGCTCAGCTTCACGACGACCAACTCGACCGCCCAGTCCGTCATCTCGGTGTCGGCCTCGACGGACGGCAGCGGAATCGTGCTGGCTGCGTACTCGAAGTCGGGGAACTGCTTCTACGTGGTCGACAACGGGCAGGCCGTCTCCACCACCAATACGGCTACCACCTTCACGCCGTACGGTACGGGGACCGCCACCCACGCAGCGTCGACCAACGCCGCTACGGCCGGGGCCCTCTACCTGCCGACCGCGGTCGGCATGTCGTACGCCGAGACCAAGGGCGACACCACCCTGGCCGACTGCAGTGCCTCCGCGCCGGTGATGGGCTCGGCCACCGGCGTCACCTACCAGGTGTCGACCTCCGGCTTCCCGAGCTGAGACTGGGCGTGCATCCCGGACGCTGAGTGCTCCGGCACACCGCGGTCCACGGCGCCCTGGTTCCTGGGCCGGACCCGGTACGAGTGCGGGCGTGGCCCGACCCCTCACGGGCCCCACCGTCGTCACCGCTGCCGGGTCATCGCAACCGACCGGTGCTGCATCGACTTCCAGATCGGGCGGTCGACGGATCGCCGCCCGGGAGGGACGACGGATGGAGTGGCCCCGATTGAGGGAAACAGGCGTCGATTGGGGGACGGGTATTGTGACGTAACGAACCCATCCGGGCGCGCTGATCCTCCCTGTACAGCGGGCAGGTTGCCGCAGCAATGGTCTTGCTCCCGACCTGCAACCGTTTACCTCTGGAATTGGTGTCTACCCACCCCTCATACTCTACGTAAGGACTTCCTTCAGCCAGTCCGTGCCTGGCAGGGCGCACGATGTTCTCTGGCTGTGGCGGTAGCTGCTGGCGGAATGCTCCTCGTTGTCCCGGTTCGTGACCCGTTCGTCGGATTCGTCGAATGAGTCGCTCAAGTTGAGGCCGGGTCGGGACGATGGCAATAGCGGTTGTCGAGTACGGCGGCCGTCCATAGATGCAGTACATACGACAAGAGGAGAAAACATGCTTTCAACCGCTATCCAGCGCCTGAATGACAGGCGTCACGCTGCGGGCGAGGTCGGCGAGGACGCCGGGTTCACCCTCATCGAGCTCATGGTGGTTCTGCTCATCCTGGCCATCCTGCTCGCCATCGCCATCCCGACGTTCCTGGGTGTGACGAAGTCGGCGAACGACCGGGCGTCGCAGTCCAACCTGAACACCGCGCTGATCAACGCCAAGGCCCAGTACCAGTCGGGCGGCCAGACCTACGGTTCCCTGGCCACCGCCGGCTCCAATGCTGCGGCTCTGGTGCCGATCCTGTCCAGTGCCGAGGGTGCGCTCAGCTTCACGACGACCAACTCGACCGCCCAGTCCGTCATCTCGGTGTCGGCCTCGACGGACGGTAACGGAATCGTGCTGGCTGCGTACTCGAAGTCGGGTAACTGCTTCTACGTGATCGACAACGCGCAGGCCATCTCCACCACCAACACGGCAACCACCTTCACGCCGTACGGTACGGGGACCGCCACCCACGCAGCGTCGACCAACGCCGCTACGGCCGGGGCTCTCTACCTGCCGACCACGGCCGGCACGTCGTACGCAGAGACCAAGGGTGACACCACCCTGGCCGACTGCAGTGCCTCCGCCCCGGTGATGGGCTCGGCCACTGGCGTCACCTACCAGGTCTCGACCACTGGGTTCCCCAGCTGAGCCTGACCGTCCTTCTGGGATGAGCGGCTGGTCCGCCCGTCCGAGTCCGGACACTGACCGAGTCCCCTCCTCCGGGAGGGGACTCGGTCGCGTCCACGGGCCGTTCCGACCGCACGGATGTGGCTCAAGGCGGACCGGGAACGGCACGATAGAAGAACGTGACCACGGCCACCTACACGGAGACGGCTCCCTCCCCGGACGCACGTTCCGCCGACGCACCCGGCGCCCACCAGTCTGAGGCGTCGACCGACCTCGGAATCGGGCGGCGAATGCAGTTCGGCGTGCGGCGGTGGCTCGGGTCGCACCGGTGGCCTCTCATCGTCACCTGCTGCATGCTCGCCCTCGGCGGCCTGGTCCTGTTCGGGTGGGACCCCCTCATCGGCGACCCGGGCCACTGGTTCACGGGTGGGGACCTGTGGGGCATCTTCCGCGCCGCCCACTACGTGGGCTGGGGATCCCTCAGCGGTGTGTACGCCCCGGGCAACGGGGTCGTCTCGTTTCCGGGCATGCCGGTGCTCCTGGCCCCGGTGGCCATGCTGAGCGGATCGCTGCACCTCACCGAGTCCTACGGTCCGTTCACCCTGGCCCGCCCGACGGCGGCACTCCTGCTGGCTCCGGTCGAGATGCTGGCTGCCGCCACGGTGGTCTTCGCGGCCGATGCGCTCGCCGCAACGCTGGGGACGACGCGTCGGAACCGGGTGGCACTGTGCTGGCTGGTCGGCCTCATGGCCTCGCCGGTCGCCGCCGTCTGGGGCCATGCCGAGGACATGCTGGCCGTGACCTTCGCCCTCTACGCGCTCGGGGCCCTCTTCGACGGCCGTTGGGCGCGTTCGGGCTGGTTGATCGGATTCGGTGTCGCCGTCCAGCCCCTCGTCCTCCTCCTCGTGCCGTTGTTCATCGGAGCGAGTCCGGCCGGCCAGCGGCTCCGCACCGCGGTGCGCAGTGTGCTGGTGTCGGCATTCCTCGTCGGTGTGGCTTTCGCCGGCGAAGCGTCGGACACGTGGCGGTCCATCGTGGTGCAGCCGACGCCACCATCCGTCAACCACGCCACCCCGTGGATCTCGCTCGCCCCGGTGGTGTCGCGCAGCACGGTCCAACGCGTCCAGTTCGGCGTGCCCCGCACCGGCCTGGGCCACACCGCGTTCACCGTGGCCACGAGCGGGCTGCGTTCTGCGGCGGAGGTGTCCGGGGGACCCGGGCGGATGATCGACGTCGCGCTCGCTGTGCTGGTCGGTGTCTTCCTGTGGCGGCGACCGCAGACGCCCATCCGCGTCGGCTGGCTGGCCGCGGCCGTGTTGGTGTCCCGGTGCTTCTTCGAGGCGGTGATGACCCCCTACTACGTCGTCCCCCCGCTGATCCTCGCCCTGCTCCTGGTGTCGGTGCGCGGGGGACGACGGCTGGCCGCCGCGTCGGTGCTCGCCGCCGGGATGTGCGTGTACGCCTACTTCCACCTCGCCCCGTGGGTCTGGTGGTCGCCGATCGTGGTCGGCCTGGCGGCAGTCCTCGCCCTGGGGTATCCCCGAGCGCTCGAACGGTCGCAGCCGAAAGACCGGGTGGCGGAAGGACGTGTTCCGGCAGGTATCCCGGATTCCCACCCCGGACCGGGGAGTGGCGACCACGGGGATTCGGCACCGGCACCGGTGTCCGACGAGCATGCCGTCTCCAACTGAGCCGCCGGCGGTGTCCGCCGACGGCTCCGTCGCCACCGCCCCGAGTCGACCCGGGACGGCGCCGGCCGCCTCCCGGGGCGGCGAGTCTGCAGCGGGCACCGGTGCTCCCCGCGTCTCGTTCCGGGTCCGTGTGTGGAACAGGCGGTGGCCGCTGGTGACCATGGTCGTGTTCGTCGTGGTCGGAATGACCTATGACTTGTGCTGGGCCCCCCTGGTCCACCACACCGCCGGCTGGACCATCCCCGGGGACATCTGGTCGACGTGGAGGGCGGCCCACTGGGTCGGATGGGGGTCGCTCGGCGGTGTCTACGGGTCGGACACGCAATTGGTGACCTTCCCCGGGATCGCGGTGGTCCTCGCACCCGTCGCCATGCTCTCGAGCCACCTGGGGCTGACCGAGTCGATCGATCCGATCTTCCTGGCCACGCCGTCCTCGTGGTACCTCCTCGGCCCGGCCACCCTCGTGCTCGGATCGCTGTGCCTCGTCCCGTTCGACGCCGTGGCCGAGGAGCTGGGGGTGACGCCCCGGCGCCGGATCGCCCTGAGCATGATCGAGGCGACCGTCATCTTCGAGGTGGTCGTCATGTGGGGCCACCCCGAGGATCTGCTCGCCGTAGGACTGGGCCTCTATGGGTTCCTCGCCTCGGAACGGTCCCGGTGGACGCGATCCGGGTGGCTGTGGGGGGCGGCCATCGTCGTCCAGCCACTGGTGCTGGTGCTCGTGCCCCTGCAGCTGGCCCGTGTCCCCGCTCGCCAGTGGGCCCGCACGGTGATCCTGGCGGCCCTGCCGTCGGTCGTGCTGGTCGGGACGCCGCTCGTGACCAACTGGAGACAGACCTCCAAGGTGCTGCTCCACCAGGCGAACTCCCCGGGCATCAACCATCCGACGCCGTGGATCGTGCTCTCCCCGCACCTGAGCGGGGGAAGCGTCGGTGCCGGACCCGGTCGGATCCTGGCCCTGCTGGCCGCCCTCGGGCTCGGACTGGTGGCGCTGCGCATCCGGCCGACCCTGCTCGGCCTGGTGTGGCTCGGCGCCCTGGCGCTCAGCGGTCGCTGCTTCTTCGAATCCGTGATGGTGCCCTTCTACCTGGGCCCGCCGCTGGCCGTCGCCGTCCTGGTGGCATCGCACCATACGAACCGTTGGAGGATGGTCGGGGCCTGGGGTGCGGCGATGGCGGCCACGGTCCTCGCCTTCCAGCACCTGTCGGAGTGGGGCTACTGGCTGCCCATGGTGCTCCTCCTCGGGGTCGCCCTGGGCTGCGCGTGGCCGGGTCGGAGGGCCCTCGTCGGGTCGGCGCGACCCGCCCGCGCCGGGTTGGTCCCGCTGTCCGGCCCGGGCGCCGGCGTTCCGGACCTGCCGGTCCACCGGGGACGCACGGGATCGAACGGTCAACCCGGGGATCGCACGGCTCCCCATGAGGCGGCCCTCCGCTGACCCGGGTCCCCGCGAGGTGTGAACCGCGGCGCCAGGGCCTCGTGCGGACCGGTGTGTGACCGGTGATCGGCCACCGTCCGGGTGCTGTCCCGGTCGTCCCCACCGGAGCCTGCCACCGGCTACAGCGGCCCGATGGTGTGCTTACGGCTCGGGAGCGCCTCCCGGCGGGTCGCCAGCAGGTCGAGCGCCTCGCACACCACGGCCCGGGTGTCGTCCGGGTCGATCACGGCGTCCACGAAGCCACGCTCGGCCGCCTGGTACGGGGTGAGGAACGTCTCGGTGTACTCGTCCTGGAGCCGGGCCCGGTCGTCGGGTGACGCCCGGCGGTACAGGATCTGGGTGGCCCCCTCGGCCCCCATCACGGCGATCTGGGCACCTGGCCAGGCCACGCACACGTCGTTGCCGAGGCCTTTCGAGTCCATGACGATGTAGGCCCCGCCGAACGCCTTGCGGAGGATCACGCAGATCCGGGGCACGGTGGCCTCGGCGTAGGCGAAGGCCAGCTCGGCCCCGTGGCGGATCATGCCCCGCCACTCGAGGTCCTTGCCGGGCAGGAAGCCGGGCGTGTCCACCAGGGTCACCAGCGGCAGGTTGAAGGCGTCGCAGAAGCGGACGAAGCGGGCGCCCTTCTGCGAGGCCTGGATGTCGAGCGTCCCGGCGAGCGCCTGGGACTGGTTGGCCACGAACCCGACGGTGCGGCCGTCGATCCGACCCAGCGCGCACACGAGCTGGGGCGCCCACCGGGGCCAGAGCTCGGTGACGTCCCCGTCGTCGGCCAGTCCCGCCGCCACCCGGCGCACGTCGTAGGAGCTGGTCTCCCGATCAGGGACCACCGCCCGGAGACCGCCGTCGGCCGGTCCCGGCCGGTGGTCGGCCCGGGGCGCGAGCTCGTCGGTGTGGGCGGGCAGCAGGCTCAGCAGGTGGGCCACGTGCTCGAGGGCCTGCTCCGGCGAGGTGGCCTCGACGGCGCACAGGCCGCTGGTGCGGGCGTGGATGGCCGACCCGCCGAGCTGGTGCACCCCGATCCGGATCCCGGTGAAGTCCTCGACCATGGCCGGCCCCGAGACGAAGGCGAAGGCGTCGCCCGTCATGACCACCACGTCGGCCAGTCCCAACAGCAGCGCCGGACCCGACAGCGCCGGGCCGGTCACCACGACGACGACCGGAACCACGCCCGAGCAGGCGGCCAGGGCGCGCGCCGCCCGGCCCCAGGCGTGCAGCGACGCCACGCCACCCGAGACGTCGGCGCCGCTCGAGGCGAGGACGAGCACGAACGGGATGCGGAGCGCGGCGGCGGCCACCGCGGCCTCGGTCAGGGTGTCGCCGTCGTCGGGGGCCAGCGCGCCCCTGCGCACGTCGGACGTGGACCGCACGACCATGGTGGGCCGACCCCCCAGCGACTCGACCCCGGCCCGGACGCTGCCGACGACCAGCCGTCGGAGGATCGGGGCGGCGGGGGCGTCCAGGGTCACCCGCCCATCGTACGGAACCTGGCTAGCCCGCAGTCGACTCTCCGTCGGCACCCGGTGTCTCGGGGGCCGAGCTGCTGGTGGCCAGTCCCTTGCGGTCGGCCCGCTCGAAGTGGCGCTCGACGTCGGCCCACACCAGCGGGTCCTCGGGCCCGAGGTCCTCGTCGGAATCGGGGGCCCGGATCAGCTCGACCGCCGCGGTCGTGAGCAGCGTCAGCAGGAACGACAGTTTGGACACGAAGCCGGCCACCTGCTGGTCGGCCAGCGGGGACAGCCCGACGACCGGGCCGGAGTGGGCGAGGGTGGGGTAGAGGGGCCGGGGGGCGAGGATGAAGACGAACGAGAGGAAGACGGGCACCACGGCCTGGGCGACCAGGTAGACGGCCCGGATCATGGGCCGGGGGCGGGGGATGCCCGGGACCCGGCCGAGGACGGGCAGCCACAGGATGATGCCGGCCAGGGTGACCACCACGGCCAGGAGGGCGCGGGCCACGGCGGAGTGGGACTGGGCGGCCACCACCGGCGGCAGCATCGAGCCGACCAGCAGCACGGTCACGGTGACCACCGCAGCCGGGGGGCGCAGCACCCGCAGCAGGACCGCGTCGACCGGAGCCGGACGGGTCACCCAGGCCAGGACGTCGTCGGGCAGTCCCGACAGCAGCAGCGCCGCCACGGCCAGGACGAGCACGCTCCGCTGCAGCACCAGTGCACACAACGACCAGTGGGCGGCGAGGTCTCCCAGCGGCCAGCCCAGGGCCAGGAGCGCGACGACGAGGGCCCCGACGAAGCGGACGATCCGCACCCGTGGCCAGGGCGCGGGGCGGGCGGTGGCGCCGATGAGTCGACGGTGGAGCAGGGCGACTCCGACCCCCAGGGTGGCCAGGAACGCCCACAGCACCGGGTGCGGCTGCCAGGCCCACGGTCCGGCGACGGCAGGCGGCAGGCTCACTGTGGGATTCCGTCCCGGTCAGTCGTAGATTGGCGGGAATGGCCCAGCCCGACCGACTCGAACGCGTCACCGACCTGCTCCTCGTCCTCCTCGACACCGGCCGCCCGCTCAGCCTGCGCGAGATCGCCGAACGGGTGCCGGGGTACCCGGATGGGCACGACGCCCGCCGCCAGGCCTTCGAACGGGACAAGCGGCTCCTGCGCGACGAGGGGGTCCCGGTGCAGACGTCGCCGATCGACGGGGAGGACCAGGCCGGGTACCGGGTGGACCCCGAGGACTACTACCTCCCGGACCTCGGGCTCGAACCCGACGAGCAGGCTGCGCTCAACCTGGCGGTGGCAGGTGTCCACCTCGGCGAGCCTATCGGGAGGGAGGCGCTCTCCAAGCTGGGCATGGGGGGCTCCTGGCCCCGGCGCGGCGCCCCCCTCCCGGTCGTCGACCTGCCGCTGGTGGACGGGCTCCCGGCGCTGCCTGTCCTCTTCGAGGCGGCCCGCGACGACGCCGTCGTCTCCTTCGGCTACCGCGGCGGGTCGCGCTCGGTCGACGTGGCCGGGATCCGGTTCCGGGGCGGCCACTGGTATGCCGTGGGCTGGGACCGCGACCGGCTCGAGGCCCGCACCTTCCGGGTCGACCGGATCGACGGCCTGCCGACGCGGGGCGCCCCGGGATCGGCCGACCTTCCCGAGGGGTTCGACACGGACGAGGCCTTCGCCCGGGAGCCCTGGCACTTCGGGTCGGGCGACGCCGTGGAGGTCGACGTGGCCGTCGACGCGGCCGAGGCGTCCCGGGTGGTGACGGCCCTGGGGCCGGACGCGGTGGTGGAGCGGGAGGCCGGCGGCGCAGTGGTGGTCCGGCTGGTCGTCACCGACGTGGAGGCACTCGTGTCGTGGGTGCTCGACCTCCTCGACCATGCCGAGGTGGTGCGGCCGGCCGAGGTGCGCGACACCGTCGTGGGCCGCCTGGGGGAGTTCGTCGGCCGAGGTGCGGTCCGTTGAGTCCGGCCCCCGACACCGCTGGTCGGCTGCGACGACTGCTCGCCATCCTCACCTGGCTCGCGCAGGAGGGCGAGGCGCCGATCGACGAGGTGGCCGCCCGGTTCGACCTCACCCCGAGCGCGCTCGTCACCGAGCTCGAGATGGCGGCCTGCTACGGGGTCCCGCCCTACTCGCCGGACCAGCTGCTTGAGATCATCGTCACCGACGAGACGGTGTCGACCCGGGTAGGGACGGCGCTCGCCCGTCCCCGGCGGCTCAGCCCGCGGGAGGGTCTGGCCCTGGCCGCGTCGGCCCGGGCCCTGCTCGCCGTTCCCGGGAGCGACGAGGGTGGGTCCCTGTCCCGGGCGCTGGCCAAGCTGGACCGGGCCCTCGGGGGGCCGGCGGTCGAGGTCGAGCTCGATGCACCGGAGCTCCTCGACGTCGTGCGTTCCGCCGTCGACCGCGGGGAGCGTCTGTCCATCACCTACTACTCGGCGTCCACCGACCAGACCGGGGAGCGCACCATCACGCCGCGTCATCTGTTCGCGTCCGAGGGCCACTGGTACGTGGACGCCTGGTGCGAGGCCGCCGGTGGTGTGCGACGGTTCCGGGTGGACCGGATCGCCTCGGCCACACCGGCGGGGCCCGCGGCATCGGAGTTCCTGGCCACTGGGCTGCCCGTGGCCGGGAACGCCGGCGCCGGATCAGTCGGCGACGGGTCGGCCGCCGTCGGTGCCTTCGTCCCCGGTCCCGACAGCCGCCGGGTCCGGATCGCCGCCGACCGGTCGATGGCGTGGCTGCTGGAGTCGGTCCCCTCGGCGGTCGAGGTGGGGGAGGAGGGGGACCGCCCGGTGTGGGAGGTCTTCGTGGCCGGTGACGCCTGGCTCGAGCGCCTGCTGCTGCGCCTCGGTCCGGATGCGGTGGTGGTGGACCCGGTGGAGGACGGGGACCTGGCCCCCGAGGCGGCGGCCCGCATCCTCGCCCGGTACCGGGGTTGAGCGATGCCGGTCCCGGCTCGCCGGCTGCGTCACCAGATCACATGGGATGACATGAAACTGAATTGACCGGTAGCATGGGCCCCAGGGGCGTCCGGACGACGCCGGAAGGGGTCGCCGTGCTCAGGATGCACGTGGTGCGGGCGGGGGGAGTCGACTACTACGTGCGGGACCTGGTCCCCGGGGGGAGCGGGGTGGCCGGGGAGTCCCCCGGGGTGTGGACGGGGCACGGAAGTGCCGTGCTCGGCGTCCGCGGGACCGTGGGTCCGGACGAGTTCGTCGAGGTACTCGCCGGACGTGACCCCCACGGGGAGCGCGCACTGCGGTCGGGCAGGGGATCCCGGTCGGTGGCCGGCGTCGACCTCCTGTTCTGCGCACCCAAGTCGGTCAGCCTCCTGCACCTTCTCGGGCCGTCGGAGCTGTCCGAGGCCACCGGCGCCGGCCACCGTGCCGCGGTCGGGGACGCCCTCGCGTACGTCGAGCGGGCCGGACTGGGGGTGCGCAGGGCGCGGGCCGGGGGCACCGCCCACCTGGCCACCACCGGTGCCGTGGCCGCAGGATTCGTGCACCGGACGAGCCGGTCCCTCGACCCGCACGTGCACACCCACCTGGTCACGGCGAACGTGGCCCAGGGCGTGGACGGGATCTGGTCGTCGGTGGACACCCGCCGGCTGTTCCGCCACCGGCGGCCCGTCGAGGCGCTCTACGACTCGTCCCTCCGACGCGAGCTCTCGGACCGGATCGGCGCGTCCTGGGAGCGGGGCCCGACCGGCCGGTGGGACATCGTCGGCGTGGACCCGGTCCTGTGTCGGCTGTTCTCGCAGCGCACGGCGTCGATCGACGAGCACGTGTTCCGCGCCGGCGCGGGGTCTCCGGGCCTCCGCCGGATCGCGTTCCACGTCGACCGGCCCGCCAAAGAGGCCGGCCCCACCGTCGACGACCTGCGTTCGGCGTGGCGACGCCGGGCCGTCGACCACGACCTCGATCCGGCCGACCTGGTCCGGGTCGTGGGCCGTGCCCGCATGCGGCCCGCCCGGGCGGCCGTGGATCCCGACGAGGTGTCGGCCCGGCTCGCCCTCCACGCCGCCCGCCGCCAGTCACTCGGGACAGGCGATCTGGTGGCTCTGGTGGCGGACTCGTCGCCGTCGGGGCTCCGTGTCGACGACGTCGAGATCGCGGCCGCCGCGCTGGGCCGCGCCGCCACCGCCGCCGCCGGCGGCGGCCGGGACCCCGAAGAAGGGGGTGCGTGGACTCCCGCGGGTACGAGGATGCTCCCGGTCGGCGGAAGGTGGGACGTCCGGGATGTCCGCCGGGGGCTCGACGCCACGGAGGCGGCGTTGGACGGAATCGGGCAGGATCCGGCGCCGGGACCGCGGTCGATGTCGGCCCGGCCCGGGCGTGCCGACCGCGGGTCGGAGCAGGGACCCGGACGAGACCGTGGACGGGTGGTGCCCGACCGGTGGCGTGACGGCGCGGCCGGGCGGGACCCGCGGGAGCGCACCGCCGGGTGGTAGCCGTCCGGTGTCACCGTGCCCCGTGCCGGGCACCACGGGACGATCCCGGTCGCTCAGCGTCCGAAGCCGCCCGAGCGGGAGAGGTCGATGCCGAGTCCGCCCCGGCCGACCCGGCCGCCCGCCGGACCGACCGTCGGGTCGAGCTCCCGGTCGATCGCCCGGCCGAGGCCGGTCAGGGACCGCCACGGCTCGACCAGGTACGCGGGCGCCAACCCGATCCACGACGGCTGGTTGCGCCGGTCGAACGCGAGCGCGCAACCGGGTACGCCCCGGGCGATCACGTCCGGTGCGAGTCGCCTGCGCCACTGGGTGGACAGCTGCTCACCCACCTGGGGACGGCCACCCGAGAGGATGTCGCCGACGGGTCGGTCCGACAGTGTGCGACCCCGCGAGAACGACCGGGTCACCAGCTCGTCGTCACCGGCCAGGACCGAGAGCGCCTCGAGGGTGCGGACGTCGCCGATCCCGGGCAGGACGACCGTGGTGCCGAAGAGGGACGGGAAGCCGTCGGCCTGGGTGGGCCACCGGTACCTGGCCTGGGACAGGTCCTGGAAGCAGGCCAGCGTGACCACGCCCTGTCCGCCCCCCTCGCTGATCATGGACGGCAGATCGGGGAGCGGCGCGATGTTGGCCAGCTCATCGAGGGCGAGCAGCACCGCGGGCGACCCGGCACCGGGATCCGATGCGGCGCGGGCGTAGGCGGCGCGTCGGACATCGTCGAGGAGCCCGACCACGAGTGGCGCCACCAGCGCCTGGTGGTGGGCCGGAGCGGCGATGTAGACGGTTTCGGCCGAGCCGACGAATTCCCGGGGGTCGAAATTGGGATCGCACGTGGCGGCCAGCGCCTCTTCCGAGCGGAACGCGCCCAGGGCTCCCGACGTGGTCGACCAGATGCCACTGAGCTCCCGCTCGTCCGTGGTGACGATGCCGTCCAGCAGGTCACGGGCCACGGCGGTGCCCGGTCCGGACAGGATCTGCTGGGCCGGGAGTGCCCGGTGCCGGTCCACCCAGCCCAGCACGGTGCGCATGTCGTGCCCGTCGAGGGCAGCGGCGTGCAGCAGCGGCGCCAGGAGGGCCTGGGCCCGTTCCGACCAGTGGTTCCCGGTCGGTGCGGCGCCGGCGTTCCCGCTCCCCACCACGACGAGGGATCGTGCCGTGGCGAGTGCGGCGCGCCACGAGGTGCACGCGGGGAGTGGCGACCACCGCAAGCGGTGCACGCCGTCGCGGTCGTCGACCGATGCGGTGGGATCGAACAGATGGCACCGACCGACCTGCGAGCGCGCCCGGATGGTGGCGTCGAGCACGTCCGGTTTGGTCGACGTGGTGACGACCGGGCCCCGCGATCCGAGGATGTTCGGGATGACGAGCGAAGACGTCTTCCCCGACCGGGGCGGCCCGAGTACGAGGACCGACTGCTGCGCCTCTGCGTAGTGCCATCCGTGCGAGTCCTGGCCGAGGAAGATGCCGTTCCCGTTCATGGCGTTCGCGTCGGGCGCGTCGCGAATTGCGTCGTTCTGGCGTCGCGCATGGGCTTGCGCAGAAATTACTTTCATC
>Ga0302202_10000833_pt1 | contig 39488 bp, 49 predicted proteins | sample II_Bog_N3_3_FD_194579 | JGI IMG/M metagenome (GOLD analysis project Ga0302202, IMG submission 194579) | Peat permafrost microbial communities from Stordalen Mire near Abisko, Sweden - II_Bog_N3_3 | ecosystem: Environmental > Terrestrial > Soil > Wetlands > Peat | place: Sweden: Abisko...
GGCCGCCTCTGGTCGGGCTACCGCCCCTCCCGCCGTCGGCCCACGGCAGGCGCCATCACACCAAACCAGGCCGCGCGCCGGCTAGACGCCGGTCGGCACCGCCGCCGACAGCCGCGGCCGTTCCGAGTCTTTGTCAGCCGGGATGCGACGGCGTCGTCGACTGCCAACAGGACCAGCAGTCCCTGTCCGAACTGGTTTGAGGTGACCGCCTCGATGTCCTTTCGCAAGTCGTGGCAGTCGGCTCCCATGTTGTCGATCGCCAGCACGAGCGCGGGGCCGTCAGCTCGGGAAAGGTTGCGTACCCAATATCGCGCCTCATCAGCCGTGATGGGCCATTCCAGCGCATCGGAAAGAACGCTGGCTAGGCTCTCATATAGGTTCAACCCGGCATCGGCGTCTAAGTAAAGCACTGCGAGGTCGGTCCGGGTCGCCGTGAGGGCGGCGACCTCGCGGAGCGCGTTGCTCTTCCCCGAGAGTGGTGCACCCTCGATCATGACCAAACGCTGGCGGTGCGCGAGCAGTACCTCGCTGACCTTGGCGACGCGGCGAGGAAGGAGAAACCCTTCCACGAAGGGTGAAAGCCGATCATTCCAATCCGAGGAGCGCTCGGCGATCGCCTTCCTGGTCGTCTCGCGGACCGCTTGCATCCAAATGTCCGGATCCGAGCCCATGAGCTGGCCGATCGCGGCCTTCAGGTTTGCAGCTGCTCCGGCCGCTGAATTGGCGAACAATCGTTCCAGTGTCTCCTCGGACGGCGTTGCCGGCTTCCATGGTTTGCCGGTATGCGTTTCAAGTATGCGGGTGTCGGTGCCGTCGGTCACGACGACCAGTGGCGGGCTCGGGTATATGACGCGAGCATACGATAGTCCCTGCTTCTCGTCCTCGGCTGTCAAGCCCGAGCCGGGGCGCTTCAGTTCGAGCATCGCGAGGGGAGAACCTCGCAGTGACACCAGTACGTCAGCCCGTGCATGGGCGGAAGTCTTGGGCAAACCATCAACCGTGATGGTGGCATGCCCGAAGGTGAAGCTAAACGTGGTCTGATGGCTTATACCGGACGCGGGCAGCCAAGGGAAAACCCTTAATGTTGCTGCCCGGATATCGGCTTCAAATTGCTGCTCCGTCGCGGTCAGAGTGGTTACTTTAAAAGACATACACGTCGATGGCGTTCATAGTCAGATGTCCATTACTGAACTTAATCTGGGAGGATTCCCGGCGGGAGTGATCCTCGATTAGCGTGCTATTCCTCATCCAGCAACGAATTGAGGTGGTCGTGCTCAGGGCCCATGCGGCTGTTCGCATGCCCTCGTCATATCGACTACAGCCCGGCTGCGGCGGGAGTATGCCTTGAGGCGTTGCAGTTCCTCAAACTCGACGACTGACACGAAATACCCCGTGGCCCGGCCATGGCTGGTCACAGCCACTGGCTCGCGCTGGGCGATCTCCCGGTACTGGCCGAAGTTACGGGTGAACTCTGTCGCCGGGACCTCGCGCATAATTCCTCCTTAACAATAGGCGCAATTTACGTATTTTACGCGAACTGGTGATCTGCCACCGCCCGTCAGCCAGCCCCGGTCCGTCGCCGGGCGGACTGACCACGATCGTCACGTCCCGCCAAGACGCGCCAGGCAGTTGAGCATCTTTGCCTCGCTAACCCCCCGGAACTGACCACGCAGCAAGCCCGACAGTTTGGGTTGCGGCATGCCTATGACGTCCGCCGCCTCGACCTGCGTCAGCCGCCGCCGCTTGATGATCTCGCCAATCCTGGCGGCGAGCCGCGCCTTGATCAGCATCTCGTCCGCATCGGGCCGCCCGAGATCGACATAGACGTTGGTACTGCCTTCCTCGATCTCCATCACAACATTGCCCCCAGGTGCCCGCGTAGCCGCCAATCGCCCATTTGAAGCCGATCCGCCACGGCTTGCACCGGCATACCCGATGCAGCGCTTCGCCGTCAGTTCGGTTCCCGCGCACCGGACCGGAGCGCTTGCTGCACCGCGTCAGGATTGCCGGCAATCGCCTTGAGGTAAGCGCGGGCCGGCTGGTCCGGCTCCGCCCTGCCTTGCTCCCAATCGCGCAGCGTGCCGATCGGGATCTGGTAGCGCGTAGCGAATTCCTCCTGCGTCAGGCCCAAGGCGCGCCGCAGCGTCTTGGCGCGAGGCACACGGCGCATTCGGGCCACGGCATCATCGGTCAGCGGTTGCGCGTCGGGGTCGGCCAGCGCCGCCGCGTGAACTTCGGCCTCGGTCATATCCCGCAGCCGCTGCCAATCCGTCTTGTCTTCAAGCGGCTTGGTCGTGCCATCAGGCAGCACCCGAACCAGCGTTCCGTCACTCTGCCGTTTGGCTACGATAGTAGTCTCTTTGCTCATGTTTCGTCGCTTTTCGGGCCGAAATGATGTGCGTGAGTCCATCTCGCTCAGTGTAGACGACCGTCAGGATGACGCCTTTGGCCATGCCCGTGATGATGTATCTGACCTCCGTGTATTCTGCATCGAGACGCTCAAGGGCAAAGACATCATCGAACACGAGCCGGGCAGCCTCAAAGCTGACCTTGTGCTTGGCCAGGTTGCTGCGTGCTTTGGCCTCTCGCCAAGCGAATTCGTCATCGATCATAAGATACGGTTTACCCGTAGTTTTGTCAACCGTCCAGGGACTGGCGAGGATCCCCAGGGCCGCGAGGGGTGAGGCCAGCCAGGCAGCCTTCGCCAGCGGCTGGAGTTGCCTGCACGGAGCGGAAGCCCGTGACCCGACCACATCGCCGTCGCCGCTTGCAACCCAAGTCCGATTAGTATAATCACGATTAGTCTAATCTGGATGAGACTAACCGTGTTCGTCGGCCGCAGCCAGGAACTGTCCCGCCTGCAGGAGGAGTTCGCCGCCACGCGACCCTCGCTGCTGGTGATCTATGGCCGGCGCCGGGTCGGCAAATCCACGCTCCTTCGGCAGGCCACGAAAGCCGTGCCGCACGTGCTCTACCAGGCCACGCGCGTCACCGCCGCCCTGAACCTCGAATCCCTGAAGGCTGAAATCGCCCGAGCTCTCGGCCCGGACGACCTGTTGAACGGCCTGGGGGACTGGCTGGGCGTGCTGACCTATCTCGCCCGCAAAGCCGAAGCCACGCCGGGCCTGGTGGTCGTGCTGGACGAGTTCCCGTATCTCGCCGAGGTCGATCCGGCCCTCCCCTCGGTCATTCAGAAGTTCTGGGATTCCGGCGCACCGGAGGCGGGACGGCTGAAGCTGGTGCTCTGCGGCTCGATGATCGCCCAGATGGAGAACCTGCTCGCCGAGCGAAACCCGCTCTATGGCCGCAAGACCCTGGCCATGGATGTCGCGCCCCTGCCGCTGCGTGACGCCGCCCGCTTCTTCCCGGACTACGCCGCGGAGGATCGGCTGCTCGCCTACGGCATCTTCGGCGGCATTCCGTTCTACCTGCAGCTTTGCGACCCGGCGGCCAGCCTTGAACGGAACGTCATCACCCTGCTGCTGACCAATGCCGGCGCGCTGGTCGATGAACCGACCGTGCTGCTGCAATCGGAACTCCGCGACATTCAGCGCTATGCCAGCATTCTGGCGGCGATCGCCGACGGCTGCACCAAGCTCGGCGAGATCAGCAGCCGCGTGGGGGATATCAGCGATTCCTCCAGGCTGGGTCCCTACATGGAGCGGCTGCAACGCATGCACCTGGTGCGCGCTGTCCGGTCGCTGGACGCCGAACCCAAATCACGCGACCGCCGCTACTTCATTGCCGACTCGCTGATGGCGTTCTGGCATCGCTTCGTCCGCCCTAACCTGTCGAGCGTCACGCAAGGCTTCGGCACCGCCGTCTGGCGCCACCAGATCGCGCCCCGGCTGGATGCGTTCATGGGCGGCGCGTTCGAGGAAATCTGCCGCGAGCACGCCCGCCGCCATTCGCAAGAGCGCCTGCCAGCCCCAGCCCAGCAGATTGGCCAGATGTGGGGCGCCGACTACGACATCGATGTCGCCGGGCGGTTGCTGGATGACTCGATGGTGTATGGCGAGTGCAAATGGCGCCGCGGCGACGTCGGCGAGGACGTCCTTGCCGCGTTGGTCGATCGAGCCAACAGGACCGCGTACGGGCGCGGCGTCGATCGGCGCCACTTCGTTCTCTACGCCCGCACAGGCTTCAAGGCAGGTGTCCAGGAGAAAGCCGCGGCGGATGAGCGGATCGTTCTGCACACGCCGGCGACGATACTCGGGCTCTAACTAATGTGGGTGCCCTTGGCTTGCCGCTGATCGTGCCAAAGCCGCCAAGGGCGCCGCGGCGTGCCCCCCTATGGGCTCAAACGTGCATCGGGCGCACGGTCACCGATCTCCGGGCGTCCGCCATTGACGAAGAACAGCCGGGACAGCCGGCCCTCGCCGAGCACGCCGGCAAGCTGGCGGAAGGCGAAATACGGCAGCAGAATCAGGAACATCAGCAGGGTCGTTGTCAGTATCTGGTACAAATGGGCTCCCGCCACGTCGGACAGCGACTCGACGACGGTGCGTCCGTGCAGGAGGCCGACGAGGGTTTCCTCGATCGCGAGCAGCACCAGCAGAAACACAAGGAACACGAAGGACTGGTGCAGCGTGGGGTAGATCAGCGGTCTGCCCGTGAACCGCTGGCCCAGGCGCATGCTGTTCCCGAGCAGCATGAACTTCCCCAGGATCAGCGCCTTGACCGCGGCAAACCCCCACGGCGCGTAGCTGATGCCTTCCTCCCTCAGCACCGCAGCCTTGTACAGGATGATCGCGCCGAAGCAGACATACAGATAGACGAAGACGATCGCGTATTCCTTGAGTTCATGGCCGACCTTGTGAACGATCGTCCGGTTCGACCGAGCTTTGGTAATCATGGGCTGCCTCTCCGACCTGTGCCGATTGCCAATTCCAATACCATAGTCCGAACGGCGGCGGCGGTCGTCTGCTCCCTGGACCGGCCGGGTCCATACGTGCCGTTCCCGGAACTGGATATGGCGCCTCACAAGCGCGGCATCGCTGTGCACTCCCGATCTCAAACCGCGGTGAGGAACCGGGTCCGGCCTAAACCAACCGTGGGATCGTGTCGGCTGAAGCCGTAAGCTGCGCGAGTGGACCGGAGCCTGCACCGGTCGGTCGATCGCGATATCCCGAGGTCCGGCAAGAGAGAACGGCGCGTGTAACCGTCATACGCCGGGACCGCTCTGTTCGCTGGCTCGGCAGCCTAAGAACGTGGCGTGCAAGGTGATGAGCGAAGGAGACATTCAGTGGGGGACCACGGTGACTATCCGCGCACGCAACGCATCGGAATCTTCGTGTTCGACCGCTTCGAGCCCATCGACGTGTGGGGCTTCGCCGAGGCGTTCACGGTATCCCGCTTCCTGGGCACCGGTTACGCCTCCGGCCCGCCGTATCCGTTCGAAGTCGTGTTGATCGCGAAGGAGTTGCAAAAGGTAAAAAGCGTCAACGGCCCGCATGTGATGCCGGATTACACCTGCGCCCAGGCGCTGGACCAACCGTTCGATCTCCTCATGGTGCCGGGCGGCGGCGGTTCATGGCCTCTCGTCGATGATCCGTCCGTGCTCGATTGGCTGCGCGCGATGGATGCGAAGGTCGGCATCATGGCGTCGGTCTGTACGGGCGCAGCGCTGCTGGCCAAGGCGGGGCTGCTCGACGGCAAGCCGGCGGCAACCAATCATGGATCGTTCGGCTGGGTCTCCCAGCACGGACCGGCCGTGCTTTGGGACAGCGTTTCGCGCTGGGTGGATGCCGGCAAGTATGTCACGTCCGCGGGCGTTTCGGCCGGCACCGACATGGGCTTCTACCTGGTCGCGCGGCTCGCGGGCCGGGCCGTGGCGGAGATAGCCGTGCAAACAGCCGAGTACAACTGGCACCGCGATCCGCAGGCGCCCATTTGCTATCCTCAGCAAGCCGCGGTTCCCAGCAAGTCGTGAACGAAACTACAAGGAAGACCAGAGAGGTTCTGATGTTCGCAGTCCAGCGCTGCGCTATATCGGAGAGCATGTGCTGTTCTGCAACATCTTCGGTCATGAGGACCAGGGCATGATGCAGAATGTCCGCATCGACATCCCCGACGGTCAGGGCGACACCACGTCGATTCATTGAGCGGGACAAAAACAGCTTCAACAAACCACAGGGAGGCGATGATGACAGCTCGTACCGAGGACCGGCTGGCAGCGAGCCGCAGATCGTTGCTGAAGGCGGGCCTGGCGCTTGCTGCCACGGCGCTGCCGTCACCACCTGCCGCGCGAGCCCAACCATTGTTCGTGCGGCCGGATATCAATAGCCAGGCTGGTCAGCAGATGGCCGCGCTGTACGCGAAGGCGGTGGCGCAAATGCAGGACCCGGCGATCAACATTCCGCCGCAACCGCAGAGCTGGGCCTTCCAGGCCTACATCCACGGAGTCCCAGCCAACCCGTTTCATCCGGTGGAGTCGCCCGGTCTCCGTCACGGCACGGCAGCGCTCAAGGCGCGGATCGACCTGATCTACGGCCAGCCGGCGACAGGAACGCCGCAAGCCGCCTGGAAGGCGGCGGCATTACGGTGTTGGGGCACTTGCCCGCACGGCAGCCCTTGGTTCGTCGCCTGGCATCGCTGGTACATGTTCTATTTCGAACAGATTATCCGGTCGGCGATCGGGGGCAGCGGCTTTGCGCTGCCATACTGGAACTATGCATCCGACCAGGGCGGGTCGCTGCAACTGCCCGCCTTGTTCCAGGACCAGTCGAGCGCGCTTTACGAAGATACGCGCGGTTTGGGCTTTTCCAACGCAGCGGGGACCGGCAACCAGAACGTGCCGATGAACACGAACGGCTTCATGCCGTTTTCGCAGACGGATTATGGCCCTGCCTTGCGTGCAAAGCCGCTGTTCCCATCGGACGATTCGACGAACTTCGCGGAACCGCCGGACCCGGGATATTACGCGCTCGGATTGGCCGGGCGCCTGGAGATTCAGCCGCATGACAACGTCCACGACAACGTGGGCGGGCTCATGTCGAACGTGCCGGTCGCTGCCGTCGATCCGATCTTCTATGTCCACCATTGCCAGATCGACCGGCTGTGGGCTGCGTGGCAGGCCGCCGGCGGCAGTACCTATAACTGGGGCACGACATCGACCGCCCCGTCGCAGGAGGAATGGGAGAGCCGCAAGTTCGAATTTGTCGATGACAAGAACAACGTCGTGACGGTGACGGCCTTGGGACAACTGGACATCAGGAACCTGGGATACCAATACGACCGGCTGCCGCAGCCGGAACCGCTGACGGCGCTGGCGGCCACGGCTGCAACGCCGCAGGTAACGGTGGCGGCGTTGCAGGGCAGCGAGCTCAAAGTGGGCAGCGAGGGGGCGCGGACCACCCTCGCGCCCATGCCGGAGGCGGAGAGTCGGTTGCTGGCGCCCCAAGGCCAATCGACGCAGCCTCCGACGCTGATCCTGAAAGGCGTCAAGCTGCTCGCCCGGCCGCCGGCGCCGCTGCATGTGTTCCTGAACCTGCCCGAGGGCGCCGCGCCGACGCTCGACAGCCCGTATCACGTGGGGGTGCTCAACTTCTTCAACTGGGACACCGGCACTGGCGGCCCGATGTCGGAGATGCTGCATGGCGGCGAGGTGCGCCACGCCACGCCCGCAACGGGCGAGTTCCGGTTCTCGGTGGCGGCGGTGCTGGCGCGGCAGAAAACAGAGAATCTGTGGAGCGGCGGCGCGGTTACGGTGACAATTTCCACCTTGGGCGCCGACCGCTCGGCCGGGCAGACCTATGTGACGATTGGGCAGGTGCAGCTCGTTCCGTGATGCGGCATCGGTGGCGTGCCTGGCGGTGATTTCGGGCACGAATTCGGCTGCGTCCACGGTGCGGGGTGGGGCAGGCCCGCCCGCCCGAGCGCCGCGACGGTCGGCGTGCCAGCAGGTTGCCGCGACGCCGCTGGGCAGGGGCGGCGCGTCTGCCCGCGCGCCGCGACACCGAGCCGACGTCAGGGAGTCGTTGCAGTCGCCGGGCTGATTGCCGGCCCGCCGGCGGGCAGCTTCGCGTCATGGTCCGGCAGGCCGCGGGCGGTCTCGCCCAGCGCCGGAAGGTCGCGCACGATCGGCACCGCATCGATCCGGGTGGACAGCAAAAGCTGGAACACCATGTTGGCGCCGTTCAAAAAGCCCACCTCGACCGCGGCCAGATAGTATTCCCACATGCGGCAGAACCGCTCGTCGGACAGCGCCGCGGCCTGGTCGCGGTTGGCGGCGAAGCGTGCCCGCCAGTGCCGCAACGTGTGGTAGTAGTGCAGCCGCAGCACCTCCATATCGGCGACCCACAGCCCGGTGCGCTCGGTGGCCGCGAACACTTCGGACAGCGAAGGAACGTAGCCGCCGGGAAAGATGTATTTGCGGATGAACGGTCCGGTCGTGCCGGGCGGCCGCATGCGCCCGATGCAGTGGATGAAGGCGTAGCCGTCATCTTTCAGCAGCGCGCGTATCGTACCGAAGTATTCGTCGAAATGGCCGATCCCGACATGCTCCATCATGCCGACCGACACCACGCGGTCGAAGCGACCGGTCAGGGTCCGGTAGTCTATCTCGCGGAATTCGACCAGATCGGACACCCCCGCCTGCTCCGCCCGCTCGCGCGCGACGCGGATCTGTTCCGGCGACACGTTGACCGCCACCACCCTTGCGCCGGTCGTTTGCGCGATGTGGATGGCGAACGAGCCCCAGCCTGACCCGATCTCGGCAACGGTCATCCCTGGCTGCAGGCCCAGCTTCAGGGTCGCACGGCGCAGCTTGTTGGCCTGTGCCTGTTCCAGCGTGTCGTCATCGGGGTTTTCGAAGTAGGCGCAAGAATAGTTGAGCCCGTCATCCAAAAACAGCCGGTAGATATCCGTCGAGACATCGTAGTGGTGCCGCGCGTTGGCCGCGGCCACGCCGACCGGGTTGGCCTGATGCCAGCGCTTCACCGCGCGCCAGAACCGGCGCAGCAATTGCTGCGATGTGTTCGATGCCAATCCGCCGCGGTTGACCCCGAACAGAGACATCAGATCGCCCACGCCCGCCCCCTGCTCGAAGGTGAGCGTCCCGTTCATGTACGCCTCGCCGGCGTACAGCTCGGGGTTGAGCGCCATCCTCGTGTACAGCGCCCGGTCATGCAGCCGCAGCGTGACGGAGGGACCCGGACTCGCACCGCCAAAGACGTGCATGCCGCCATCGGCGTCGATCAGACGCAGCGTGCCGGTCCGGATGAACTTGGTGAGCAGGCTCGACAGCAGCCGCATCAGCGCAGGTCCCTCTTACCAAGCCGCGGACACGACATTCTCGATTCGCCCGCGGGCTCATTCCAGCCGGCGATATAGCACTCCGCGAAGGGAGCGGAGAAGCGTCCGGTCACGATCGTGCCGAGGACGGGCCGGCCGGGGGCCGGACGTCAGTGCGTCCCAGCCTATTCGGACGGCATTCGCCGACCGCCTGCCCCCGACCGGTCACCGCAAGCGTAGGGTGGATCAGCGCAGCGCCATCCACCGTTGCTCCAAGCCGCACCGCTACGGCGGACGAAGAACGCCGAACGTCGGTCCAGAGCGGTCGTCGGAAGGATCAGTCGATGCCCAGCGGCTCCAGCGCCCGCTCCACCGACCCCACCACCGGCCAACCCCGCACCCGCGCTCGCACCCGCGCGATCGTCGATAGCTGTGATGGAAGCGTGTAGAGCGCTTCGCCGTCACGCTCGCCGGCGGTGCTGACCAGGAACGGCTTGCCCGGCTCCGCTTTGCGAAGCCGCTCCAGTACGGCTGTGACGGCGCGCGGTTCCAGATGGGTCCGCTCGGCGATGCTGGCGGCGGTGCGCAGATCGAATGCCGGGTTGATCAGTTCCGCGAGCACCGCGCGCGCGTCGTCCGGGTTCAAACCGTCAGGCAGGGCCGGCAGGTCCCAGCCCTCGATCTGGTCGCGGCGGACAAGGTCGCTCAGAATGGATCGCGAAATGTACTGGCGCAGCCGGTCGCCGCTCCACGTCAAACCGATCAGGGCGAGAGTCCGCAGCACCCGGTTCGTGGTTTGCGCCCGGATCAGCACCGGTCCGACCGCTTTCAGGCGGGACGCGATCTGAGTCAGCAGGGTGTCGAAGGCGCCTTGGGTCATGCGGGGCCAGTGCGGCAGCGGCACCTCGGCGACAGCCGAGCCAAACAGGGGCACGATCACGTAGGTCTCGGGCTGATCTGCTGCCTCCCGTACCGCCAGGAAACGTGTTCCCAGCTTCTCCATGCCGACGGCAATGTCGTTCGATCCCGGCAGGCTGAAAACTGCGGTCAGGAATCGCTGGCAGTTGCGCCGCCCGAGCTGGAAGTCGTGCGCACGGAATCGCTCGTCCAGGAAGCCGCCGAAGCCGCCAAGCAGCCCGCAGGCGATGGTATAGCGCTGCTCGACGCCGTTCAGGTTGCGCTCCGGCGCGATCAGGAACCGGCTGAGGTCATTGACATCCGCCGCGGGTGCCAGTTCCTCGACCTTGAAGCGCACCTGGTTGATCAAGGTCGGGTACAGAGCGCGGACAACGGCGACGAGTTCCGCAGCGGGCTGGTCGTCCGGCAGAAAGGCGGGCGCCTCGGGAAAGGGGGAGACCATGATGACGGCTTTGTCCGCGTCCTGGCCCTGTGTCTTCTCTGCCGAGGCGCCACCCATCAGAGTGAATTGCGCGTAGTCAAACGGGTTGTTGTTGATCAGCCCCCCGTCCACGTTCAGAAAGCCGAATTCGACATCCTTGCCGGCAGCGAGGAACGTCGGCGGAAAATTCGGATTGATGAAGTCTTTGGACACCTTCAACGGGTAATTCCGGCCTAAATACTGGCCGATCGGAAAAGCGAGCTTGCGCGGCGCCAAACCGATGGGAAACGCCGCCGAGGCCAGCGCGCAGTCTCCGTAGGTGTTCCACTCCACGTAAGGGACCTTTTCCAGCGCGGCGGCGACCTCGCCGTACGGCGGCAGCGTGGTGACCGATAGCGGAATACCCTTGTCGTGGCTGACCCATTGGCTGTCCTGGATGGTCCGGCCGCCCAGGTCGGTAACGATATAGTGCACGCGGTCGCCATGGGTCTGCATGTCGTAAAAGCCGTTGCCGAACGGCACGCGGAACGGCATCCCGCGCAAGTTCGAGAACGTCAGGTAAACGTGCAGGGTGTCGGCGACGTAGCCATAGGCCGGCTTGAACGCTGAATCGGCATCGGCCGGGCACAGCAGAGCTTGGCGCTTGATCCAGTCCAGGAGCTGCGAATTCAGCAGCGATTGCACTTGCTGAGGCTGTTTCTTCAGGTCTTCCTCGGTCAGGAAGGAAATCTTACCCTCGGGTGCGACCAGACTCGGATAGGTGACCCAGGTGTCGTACAGGGATGGCAACACGCATCGCAGCGTCTGATAGACTGTGCCCGGGGTGCGGTAGGCGTTGTTGACCTCATCCGGGGTGAAATCCTTGGGCTTGAGGCCCCTGGCCAGCGCGATGGCGCCCAGCGCCCCGGTGATGGCGCCCGCCGACGCGCCGGTGACCACCTTCAGGACCACGCGGTGGTCCGGCACGCCGGGCTGACCGCGCTGCTTCTCCCACTCATCGAGCGCCTGGAACAGGAAGTCGAGCACGCCCGCGGTGTAGGCACCCGCCGAAATGGCGCCGGACAGCGCCAGGCCGAGTTGAAACGTCTTGCCGGTGCTTTCGGTGGCGGAACTCTCAGACCCAAGGTCAGACATTGCGTCCTCCTGCGAGTGCAAGTGCGGCAGTCCTGGCTCGTTCCGGCGCTTTGGCCGTTACTGGTTCGATTTAACCCGTCCGATCCAACCCGCCTGATCTAACCGGCCCCTTGGGCGCCGGCCACTGAACCAAATGTGATATGGAATTCGGTCGCTACGCGGTCGGCGTCTCGGGCAGCAGCGCGACCGGGCCAGGGCCGGGGGACACACGGTCCGCCGCGCGGAACAGTGCTTCCAGCGCCGTGCCGCGCGGCACCCCGTCGGCGAGCCACGCCATCTGCCACTCGCCCAGCGCGCGGTAGCTCTCGAACTGGCTCTCGGTGAACCACTGGTCGGTCGTGCTGTCGTGCGGGAAGTCCTTGTCCGACAGGCCGAAGGCGCGCACGTCGGCCGGGATGTGCGACAGGAAGCTCGGCTTGATATAAATCAGTTGGCCGATGCTTCCGTCCGGGTAATGGATGTCGCCGACAGCGACGCCCAGGGCGTCTTTGGCGAGATCCTTGTCCGCCTCGATTGCGCTGCGCGGATGGATGCGCATCGGCTGCCGCACCGTCACGGTCACGCCGAGATCGATCGCCGCCTTCCGCAAGGCGTTGCCGAGGTCGAAGAACGCGCACCCCCCGTCCTGCCCTGCGTCCACCGCCACGATGCGGCTGCAGCGCCGGCGGAGCATCTCATACAGTCCGAGATTCTCGAAGTGCCCGCCATCCGACAGGTTCAGCGCCTGACTGTTGTCCGTGGTCGTGCCGAGCAGCTCGTCCACCAGCGCGGCGAGCGAGTTCGCCGGCTTGGCAAGCCGCAACTGCTCCGCCGTCGCCACCGCCGGGTTGGGCAGCCAGGCGCCGAGGCGGACGTTGAACAGCGTCATCAGGAACGCGGTCACCCGTGACGAATGGTAGCCCCAGTTCGGGTTGACCGCGGCGCCGGAGATGGTCAGCACGGTGCCGATGGTAACCCCTTTGTCGGCGTTCCGGACGTCGCCCAGGCTGTCCATGCCGGCATAGGCAGTGGTTGGCACGAACGCGCCGCGCGCGTCGTCCTGCGGCCGCTGTTGGGGGTGGCGCAACGCGGCGGACCCGCAGGCCAGCGGCGTGGCGGTGAACGACTCGGCCTTGCGCTCGGCATTGGCGGCGTTGCTGACCGCGGTCACGTTCAGCGTCATGTTGATCACCGGCAGCAGGCGCTGCTTCGCGGCCGGCCGCCTGAAATCGGCCAGCCGCGGATTGTCCGCCGGGTCGAAGCCGGTGAACGGGTCGGGGCTGCGGACCGGCCGGGCGGACCCCAGGAACGCCCGGACCAGCCGGTTGCGATACACCGCGTGCAGCGAGAACCGGTTGACGTTGACGCGGCCGAACGCCACCGTCAGCGCGTAGAGCGGGACCGCCAGAAGCACCTGCAGCAACAGCGGCACCCAGATCGGGCTGGTCTCGCCGAACAGCCGCTGCTGCACCCATCCCAGCCCGTATTGCAACACCCCGCCCGACAAGGCGAACACGCCCACCGCGTAGGCCGCCGACAGCGCGTTCAACAGCAGCGGCGTCCACCGCCCAGGCTTCGCCGCCAGAGCCTCGATCCCGGCCGTCAGCCTCTTGCCGAGCCAGGCTGCGACGGAGCCGACCAGCGTCGTTCCCGCCGCCGCCCCAGCCATGGGGGCCAGGGACCAGTCGCCCCCGGACGACACGAATTGCAGCAGCGGTGGCAGGACGAGGCAAGCCAAGGCAAAGCCGGTCCAGGCGACGGCGAGCAGAAGGGCCTGCGCGCTGGACCTCGCGAGCCATTCCCGATCCAGGTCGGCCAGCAGCGCCTCCTTGCGGAAAGCGACATAGAACGTCGTCTGCAACACGTGCACGCCGACCAGCCAAAGGGGAGCGAAAACCGTCAGCAAGGTCTCCTTGTTGACGAACACCGGCCAGGCCGCGTGCGCGGGCTCGATGGCGCGCAGGCCGATCCAGATCAGCCCGGCGGAGCACAGCGAGGCGGCGAGCCAGCGAACCGCGTTGGTGCGATAGAGCGAGTCCGAGTCCGTGCCGGGTCCGAGCTTGGAAAACCAGGCCGCGCCGTAGCCCACCAGCATGGCGGCGACATAGAGCAGCGGTATGGCGCTCTCCAGCCACGTCCACACCTCCGGTGAGGCCAGCCCATGGTCGAGCACCGCCGGCAGGACCAGCGCCCAGAACAGTGCAGGGGCAGTAACGTTCCACAGAATGTCCCTGGCGGACGCGAAGCCCGGCGGGTTGATCGACCGGTGGCTGGGAATCAGCGAACAGGCACGGTAAGCGCCGATGCCAAGTGCGCCCGCGGCGGCCGCCAGCAACACGAGCGCGATGACCTCGCTGAAGCTGAGGCTGTAGATCAGCGTGCGGTAGAAAATCGGCGCCAGGGCCAGCAGCAGGAACAGCGGCGCAAACACCATCCAGTTCAGCAGCAGGTTGCGCATGTACAACACGATCCCCGACCAGGTGTCGGTGGAAAACGGGCCGGTCTGCGGCGTGAGGTAATTGGTATAACCGCGCAGCGCGCTGAGTGCCGCGGGACCGGCCGAGCCCAGCGCAGACTGCGCCCGGTCGGCGTCGCCGGCCTCATGCAGCAGCATCTGCAGCCAGCCGCCGATGAACCCGCCGCCGGACACCGTCGAGACATAGTCGAACCGGTTCAGCAACCGTTTCGCGGCCAGGGCCTGCAGCACCCCCAGGCAGAACGAGGCGCTGCGGATGCCGCCACCGGACAGGCACAGTGCCGTCAGCCCGAGCCTGGCCTGCCGCTGCTCCAGGCTTTCGCTTGCCCTGGCCGCGGGTTGAGCCGCGGGCTCCCCGCTGGCGGCGCGCCTGCGCTCGATCTCGTCAAGCTCGGCGGACAGGACGGTGTCCGTGTCCAGCACGATTGCATCGGCCATCGGGCACCCCCGGGTCTGGTTTCACGAGGATGCTGCGCCGGATCGCCCCTGCCGCTGAATCACTTCAGTGCGCTCGCGGCTGCCGCCCCGGCTGCCGTCACGCGATCGCCCCTATTTGGGGGAAGACCGCCTTCGCCGGCTGAGCCGGCTGTCGTGCGAAGAATTTCATCGCGCCTTGTCCCGCGAATGCTCAACGATCCGCTGGCGGTGACGCTTCGGCTGCACGCGGTTCGAGGGAGGACAGGAGATGCACGGCGGCCTTCCCGTAAGCGACAAGACCGGCAAGTCCCCAGGCAGGCTTTGGACGTTTGCACTCGAATGGCTGGTCACGGTGTACGCCACGGCGATCGTTCTCGGCTCGATCGTCCTGTTCATGATGAGCACGACCTCCGAGCAGGTTCGGGAACTCATCGCGGAGCAAAACGCCAGCGGGCTCAAGCTCTGGTCCAATCTGGAATATTACCGGGATCATCACAGAGACCCGCAGCCGTCCGATGCCTCGCTGCCGCCGGGGCTGTTCGACGAATTGGTGGAATTTTCCCGCAGGAACGGTGAGATCATAAAGACGGTGCACCGCCTGCGGATCGAGAATGTTTTCTCCCAGGGGTCGTCCTGGGAGGTGACGCAACAGTACATCAACCATGTGGGTGCGGTCGACGGAAGCCACGTGCAATTCGACCATTACGGTGTGGACCCGCATACAGACACGACCAGCGTTGTGCAGCAGGGCATGTACCAGATCGAGCTGTACCAGGCGATCAGGGACTATGCGCAGGATCTGTGCAATTACGCCAAATGGTTTCTCGGCGCGATAACCACGTATCTGCTTCCGGTCGCCTACGCGCTGTTGGGCGCGTTTCTCTATGCCTTCCGCTCGTTCGCCCGGCGGGCGCCGGAACAGGAGACGGCTTCATTGCTAGACCGGAACAGCCGGTTCCTGATGGCCGCCATCGCGGGGATCGCGATCAGCCTGTTTTCGTCGCTGATCCCGCAGAGCATGCCGCTCTCCCCGCTCGCGCTGGCGTTTCTGGTGGGCTACTCGATCGAGGTGTTCACCTCCCGCCTCGACGAGCTTGTGCGCAGGCTGACCCGGAAGCCCTGAAGTCTGCGTCGCTCGCCGATGCGTTCGTCGCGCACGGTCATCCGCCGTAGAACACCGTGTCGCCCAGGTCCTTCATTTCCAGGATCGCGGCGTCCGGTCGCCCGGCCGGGGGGTGGCGCAGGTGCGCCTCGATGACCTCGCCCACCACCACGTGATGGTCGCCCTTTTCTACGATCGCTGCGACCCGGCATTCCACGGCGCCGATGGCGGCATCCAGCAGCGGGGCGCCGCTGGCGCCGCGCTGGAACGCCTCGCCGGACAGCTTGCCGTCCTCCAGCACCGCGGGGCGGAAGAAGGTGAAGGCGAGCGCCTTGTGGTCCTTGCCCAGCATATTCAGCGCGAACCCGCCGGCACTTTTCAGCACGGCCAGCGCCGCGCTATCCGCCTTGACGCCCAGCGCGATCAGCGGCGGGTTGAACGAGGTCTGCGTCACCCAGTTCACCGTCGCGGCACCGACCCCGCCCTTGCCGTCGTCGGCAGTCAGAACGTAGATGCCGTATGGAATCATCCGCAGCACGGTCTTCTTGGCGTCGGCGTTCATCCGGTTCCTCCGTCTCGTTGATGTCGAGCCTAGCGGCGGAGCCAGGCGCTTGCCAGCCTTCCGCCTGAGCGTCCCTCGCTTGGCCTTCCCGCGCCTGACCCTCCCCCGCCTGGCCTTTCGCCCCCTGGTCTCCCTTTCGCTGGCCTTCCGTCCCTTGGCCGCCTTCGTCGTCCTGGCGCTGCTCGTGCCGCTGGCGCTGGTCGAGCCGCCGCCGCTGCTCGACTGGCCGAACCACCTGGCGCGCGGCTGGCTGCTGGCCGGCGGGATGGACGACCCTTTCCTGGCCCGCGTCTACGCGCCGCGCTGGGCGGTGATCCCCAATCTCGCGACGGACATGCTGCTGCCGCCATTGCTGGGCGTCCTGCCGCTGCCGCTGGCCGGCGGCGCGGTGCTGGCGCTGGCTGTGCTGCTGCCGGTGCTGGGCGCGGTTGCCTATGGCCGCGCCGTCACGGGTGAGCGCTCGGCCTGGCCGCTCGGCGCGGCACTGGTCGCCTACAACGGCGCGCTTCTCCTCGGCTTCATCAACTTTGCGATTGCGCTCGGACTCGCGCTGCTGCTGGCGGCGGGCTGGGTCCGCTGGCGGTCGAATCCTTTGGCGATCCCGCTGGTGATCCCGCTGGCCTGCGCCGGCGCGGCCGTGCTGTTCCTGTGTCACCTCGCGGGGCTTGCGGTGTTCCTGCTGCTGCTCGCGGCGCATGAGGGGCGCGCGGCATGGACGGGGCGGCGCCGTCCGGCGGCGTTGCTGGTCCGGCTGCTGGCTGTGCTGCCGGTGGTGGCGGTGCCGGCGGCGCTGTACGCGGTCTCACCGCTCGGTCCGATGGCGCCCGCACCCGCCTGGGGGACGGCGGCGGACAAAGCGGCGGCGGTGTTCCTGCCGTTCCTGGGCTACTGGCTGCCGCTGGACATTGCCTCGGCCGCGGTGGCGGGGCTGGTGCTGCTGAGCGGCCTGCGCCGGGCGCCGCCGGAGGGAAAACTTGCCCTGGCGGTGCTCGCGCTGCTGTTCATGCTCGCCCCCGCCGAGGCGAAGGGCGGCGAGCATGTCGATGCCCGCTTCGCCGTCGCCTTCGTGTTCGTCGCCTTCGCCGTGGCCCGTCCCGCGGTCGCGCCGCGCACGCTCGCCGCCCTGCTGGCCATCGTGTTCATGCTGCGGCTGGGCCTGCTCGCCGGCGCCTGGCTTGACTACCGGCACGATCTCGCGGCGTTCCGCGCCGTAATCGCCGCCGTGCCGCCAGGCAGCCGGGTGTTCGTGGCCGGGGTCTCGCCCGCCGAGGCGCCCGCCTATTGGCGAGCCGCCCCCCGCGCCCGCCGGCTGGCCGATGGCACGCCGATGGACGCTCAGCTTGCGGCGTTGCTGCCGATCGAGCGGCGGGCGTTCTGGCCGTTCCAGTTCGATAACGAGTCCCAGCAGCCGATCGCGACGCTGCCGCCCTTTCGCGACCTGGCGCTGCGGGTCGGCGCAATGCCGGACAGCGCCGCCCTGGCCGATCCGGGCAGGCTGTGCGGGTTCGACTATGCGTTGCTGATGGATGCTCGTGGGGCGCCGCCGCCCGGTCTTCCGCCGGTCGCCGACAGCGCCATCGCCACGCTCTACCGCCTGCCGCCCTGCCTGCCCCTCCAGCCTGCCCCCTGGGACCCTTCCGGACCAGCGCCATAACGTGCACGATGGTCCGGACAGCGGCCCGGACAGGGGGGGTGGCAGTGGAACGGCTTTCCCGCGAACGGCTGGTTCCGAAGGCCGGCTCGCCCGCCGAGCTGGCGGCGTTCCGGCGCCTGCAGGAGCAACTGACCGCGCAGTATCGCCACGTCTTCCCCGACGAGGCAGCCGCGCGGACGGTCGTCGTGGTGCCAAGCCTGAGCCTCGACGAGGAGGTCATGGCCAGGATCACCGGCGTGCACCATTACGAGGAGCGGATGCTGAGCATGCTGATGCTGCTCCGCCTGCCGCGCACCCGGCTGATCTACCTGTCGAGCCAGCCGATCGCCGACGAAATCATCGACTATTACCTGCATCTTCTGCACGGCATCCCGGCGCAGCATGCCAGGCGGCGGCTGACCCTGCTGTCGTGTTTCGACGGATCGGCACAGCCGCTGACGGCCAAAATTCTTGCGCGGCCCCGGCTGCTGGCGCGCATCGAGGAGACCATCGAAGACCCCGCGACGGCGCATCTTGCCTGCTTCATCGTCTCGGGGCTGGAACGGACGCTGGCCGTCCAGCTCGGCGTGCCGATCTACGGCTGCGACCCGGCGCTGAGCGGCCTGGGGTCGAAAAGCGGCGGCCGGCGCATCATGCGGGAGGCCGGCGTGCCGATCCCCGACGGCATCGAGGACCTGGCCGACGGCGCGGACATCGCCGCGGCGCTGGTCGAGCTGAAGGCGCGCAACCGCGGTCTGCGGCGCGCGGTGGTGAAGCTGAACGAGGGCTTTTCCGGCGAGGGCAACGCCGTGTTCGATTTCGCCCAGGCGCCGGAGGGGACCGCGCTCGGGGGGTGGGTGCGGGACCGGCTCGCGGGCGACGGGTTTGCGGCGCCGGGCATGACCTGGGAGGTCTACGCCGCCAAGGCACGGGAGATGGGGGCGATCGTCGAGGCCTTCGTCGAGGGGGCAGTCAAGCAGTCCCCGTCCGCACAGTATCGGATCGATCCGTTGGGCACCGTCGAGGCGATCTCCACGCACGACCAGGTGCTGGGCGGCGCCGGCGGGCAGGTGTTTCTGGGGTGCCGGTTTCCGGCGGCCGACCGCTACCGGCTGCAGATCCAGGCGGAAGGCCGCAAGGTTGCCGATGCGCTGCGGGACCGTGGGGTGCTGGGCCGGCTCGGGATCGACTTCATCGCGGTGCAGACGGGCGATGCGTGGCAGCTACATGCGATCGAGATCAACCTGCGCAAAGGCGGGACGACACATCCGTTCATGATGTTGCAGTATTTGACCGGGGGCACCTACGATCCGGTCACCGGCCTGTTCTACACGCCCGGAGGCCAGCCGCGGTTCTACTACGCCACCGACAATCTGGAGGCGCCGCAGTATCGCGGTCTTACGCCGCATGACCTGGTCGATATCGCGGTGTTGAACGGGCTGCACTTCAACGGACCGGCGCATGACGGCGTGGTGTTTCATTTGATCGGCGCGCTGTCGGAGTTCGGCAAGGTGGGCGTGGTTTGCGTCAGCGGCTCGGCGGAGGGGGCGGACCGTTTGTATCGGCACACCGTTGCGAGCCTCGATCGGGCGCAGGAGGGCGGCGGGCGGTAGGATCCCACGCCGGCCTGCGTGGTTCCTGGCGCGGGCGTTGCCGATTTGGCCGCAGGGCGGCTCCGGTTCCGTGTCTTCGGCAGGCCGAACCGTATCGTCGGGCGCGGAGGTTCGAGGTGCGAGAGGCTACGAGGGAAGCCCCCGGTCAGTAGGTGACCGGGGGCGGAAAATCCTAGTGATGCGGCAACGCCACGGAACCAGAAGGCAGACGGTACTGGCCATAGCCTTCCCAGAAATAGACGTTCCCATTGGGCGCCTTCGATACGCCCAACGCCGCGCCGGGGGCGTAGGTCGCATCGATGTGAAGCGTGTCGATGACCTTCCCGCTGGTGTTGGTAATGCTGAGCAGGTCGTTCTTCAGCGACCAGCCAGCAGCGTGGGCGAGCCCAACCAAGTCCACGTACTCACCGAACGGACCCTCGTGCGGCGTATTGTAGCTGAACCATCCAATCGTGCCTTTGAAGGCCGTAGGCTTGTCGATGGTGATGGTCCCGTTGAGCTCCAGATCGACGGTTTGTCCATGCCCGACTGCACCACCGAATGTGATGTTGGAGACGTCGAAGACCCCGCGGCCGCCGACATTGGCGTTGATCGTGGCCGTGCTGGAGACGAGGGTGCTCGGATCGAAGGTTCCAAAGCTGATCGGGTCGAAGGTGCCGGGTCCGTTGACGGTTATTTTGTCACCCGCGTCCAAAGCGAAGGAAGCGGTCAGCGTTGTTCCACCTGGGATGTTGATCGTGGTCATGCTGTGTCTCCTTGAGCTTTTTGTTGCAGCAGGATCACCTCCTCCGACGGGGCGGCCGGATTCGACCGGCGATAACGTCGAAGGCCGGGAAGACAACCCGTAACCTTTCAGGCTACGAAACGCCGTCTTTTAGGATTGCCAGGATTGCCGGTCAGACGGCGGTCACTGAAGAAAGCGACAACGCAGGTTGGCACAAGTTTAGCTGCCGCGCTACGAAGAATTTCATAGCACTCGGCTTCGGTCGATGTTCGTTTCTGTTTGATGGATACTTTGTTGAATGACCGGATCGTGCCCTATGGCCGGATATTGTGTTCGGATGAGCGACGAGACTTGGGTTTCTTAACTATAACGATCGCTCAATCGCCGCGTGCGTTGCGGGTGTGCCGTGCGGAGCGGTTGACGGCGGGAGATATCGAAGGGCCGCACCGGCTATTTAATCCAAGGTGGAACGATAGCTGCGGAAGTGGGAGTTGTGATCCCATTTGGCGCCGAGCAACGTGCCATCCTCCCTGACGCGATACACGTCTTGCAGGGCGGATAGACGGTCAGAGACCGAGATGGAGGCGGACGACGCGGGTGACGGCGTCGAAGTCGTCCTTGCCGAACTCGTCAAGACGCCGCTTCAGGCGTCGCTTGCTAACGGTGGTGATTTGGTCGGCCATGGCTTTCCGCCGTTCCCCGTTGAGCGAGACATACGCCTCGGCGGGGTAGAGGCGCTCGACCTTGCTTGAAATCGGCACGACCTGAATTCTGTTCAGCACAGCGGTGGCGGTGTCGTTGCTGATGACCACGGCAAGGCGGGTCTTCTGGATTTCGCCGCCCAACGAGGGGTCGAAGGAGACCAACCAAACCTCGCCGCGGCGAGGGGAAGGGTCAGCGGTCACGCCGAGGTTCGTCGGCAACGTCCCCGAGGAGAGCTTCGCTCCAAGCATTTGCATCGGTCTCGCGGGCCTCGTCGGCGGCCATCGCGGCGTAACCGGCCGCGAGATCCTGTCCGACGACATGCGGCCGCGCGAGGTCATTTAGGAAGCGGCTGATCCGGCACCGGCCTACTACCACTGCAGACCGGACAACGGCCGACCCCGAGGGGTCAAGGGGACGACTGTCCCCTTGCGGGGTCTGGGGCGGAGCCCCGGCCTGTTTCTTGCTTGTCGTTTGGTTGAACAACGGAGACCTGTCCTAATGGCAACAATCTTGTTCTGGGAAAAACCCGGCTGCGCCGGCAACGCGCGCCAAAAGGCGCTGCTCGTGGCCTCCGGCCACACGGTCCTGCCCCACGACCTGCGAGCCGAACCCTGGACGTCCGACCGGCTGCGGAGGTTCTTCGGCACCCGCCCGGTCGCCGAGTGGTTCAACCGTGCCTCGCCGCGGGTGAAATCGGGCGAAGTGCAGCCGGACGCACTGGATGCGCAGGCGGCGCTGGCCCTGATGCTGCAGGACAAGCTGCTCATCCGCCGGCCGCTGATGCAGGTAGGCGAGCGCTGCGAGGCGGGGTTCGACATGGCCCTGGTGGCGGACTGGATCGGCCTGCGCGAGGGCGGAGAGGTGGTGGACGATGCCTGCCGCCATCCGGCTGCCGGCCACTGCCCGGAGCCGGAACGGGCCGCCTAAGCCCCCAGGACCCGAACCCCGCTCGCCCGCGGCGGCTGCAGCAGGCGCAGCAACACCCCGGCGCCGGCCGCGACGAACATGTCGCTGGCCGGCAAGGGCTGTCCTGCCGCCAGTGCCGTGGCGATCAGCAGTGCCACCGTCGCCGCGGTCGCCCCCGCGGCCCCCAGCCCCGCGCCCGCCAGCAGCCAGACCAGGCCGCCGTTGAGGAACGAGGCAAGGCACACGCCGTGCAGCCCGCCCGCGATGGTGTCGCGCAGCATGGGCTCGAACGGCAGCCAGTTCGCCGCGGCGGGCTCCGCACCCGTGGCGATCCGTGCGGCGACCAGCCCCGCCATCGCAACGGCCAGCGGCAAGCGGCGCCAGCGCACGAACAGCGGCCAGATCGCGAATGCGGCGATGGCGCCGGCGACGTCGGAGATCTCGACGGCGGTACCGACGGCCATGATGCGCCAGCCCTCGGCGGCGCCGACCGCCAGCGGAAACAGCAGCCAGACGCGGCGGCGACCGTAGGCCGCGTCGAGCAGCGCGGCCACCAGCAGCCAGGCCACCGTGGCGTTCGCGACGGCCGCGGCGCCGAAGCCGTCGCCGGCCAGCAGCGGCCACAGCGCGTGCCAGTATTTGTGCAGATCGATGGTTGGCACGTAGGGCGACAGCCGCTCGCCGCCCCAGGCGATCAGCAGCAGCGCGGCGAACGGTGCCGCGAAGAGCTCGCCCAGCAGGGGCCAGCGCGGCGCCGGGCCGATGATTGCCGCGACCAGCGCTCCGGCGGCGGTGCCGATCGCGTTGGCGTACAGGTCACCCATGGTGCTGGTGCGCTCAACGAGATGCACCTGGGTCAGTTCGACTCCTGCGCTGAGCGCGACGCCGAGCAGCAGGGTGATGCCTGCGCGCGATGCCAGCGACATGCGCGGCGGCAGGGAGAGCACGCCAAGGAAGCCGAACGGCATGTAGAACAGGATGTTGGCGATCAGGTCGCCGCGCTGGTCCCAGTCCTGCCAGGTGCTGAGCAGATGGGCGAGGGGACCCGGTCCGGCGGGGTTCTGCCATTCGAACGGGTAGAACGAGCCGTACAGCATGAACAAGATGGCGAGCAGCCAGACCAGCGCATACGCGCCAGGCGGCAGTCTGGTCATGGCTGGTCCCCGAGCAATCTCCGGACCAGACGTTCCCATTCCGCGTCGAGCGGCCCGGCCGCCGGGACGATTCCGGCGCGTTCGTACCAGTAGCCGGCATTGGTCAGGTCGCCCTCCTTGCGGTGCAGGTAGGCGTGCACCCGCACGCCATCCGCACTGTGATCCTCCTGGGCGCAGAAATGCGCCCGTTTCCAGTCGTCCTTGGCGTCCCACCACAGCGCCTGCAGCGCGAGGCTGATCCCGGGCGGCGGCTCGCTGCCATCGAGCGCGGCGCCAAACATGGCCAAGTCCATGGACCTCTCCGTCGGCACATTCCGGCTCATCATACCGCGTATCATCCCGAGGACAGCCGGGGCAGCGATAACGAAACGGTTCCGGACCTGGGCTGGAACATCTGGTCAGTCGGGATGGAATCGTGGGGCCATTTAAGCCGTCGCCATCACGTTCCACCGATTCAGGCGCATTCGGCGGCGGGTGGCAGACGACCGATTGCAATTGTCCCTCGCTATAGCCACCTCAAGTGGATCACGGCGCAAGTCACGTCGCTGGCCGATATTTCGCCTACGAAAGTTCGGTTTGGTCACATTTGCAAGGAAGTGCTGAATATGGACAGGTCTGGACACCAGGCTTCCTTGGCTCCGGCCCGCTGGGTTGGGGGGCGCGTGATGTTCGAGATCGAAGATAACGGCCAGATTATCGTCTGCGGCATCTCGCAGGAGGCGCTGCAGGGCTTCAGCCAGCGCCGCATGTACAAGGGGCCGGACCTGCTGCAGTGCTTCGCCACTGCGCGGGACAAGATCGAATCGATTGCGCGCCGGAAATGGCGGTTGCGGCCGGACGACGCGACGGGCCGTGTCAACATTTGGGCCGATGACGTGGACGACCAGCCAGCGAGCCCGCTCGCGCCAGACGACGCATCGGAACATCTGCGTCGAGCGTGACGACGGGGCGGTTGCTGGCTGCAGAACGGTCAGAACGCCCGCCGCACCTCGGCTATTCCGAACAGGCCCAGAGCCAGCCTTGTGCAGCGGTCAGCCCTGTGCAGCGATCGCGATCCAGGTACGCTCTCTCGCACCCAGCGCGTGGCGGAGGGCCGAGACGGCGGCGACCATTCCGCACCACCACGCCAGCGAACCCGCCTGCACGACGCGACCCGCGGTCAGCCTGGCGCCCGCCGGCTCAGCGGCAGCGGACCAGCGGGTACGGAAATTCCGTGCAGCCGGGGAAGGTGATCTCGTTTTCGCCGTGACGCTGCACGCGCAGCACCTGCGGGCTGCCACAGCCGAAGCCGACATCGGCCGAAGCCGGCCCGGCCAGGCTGAACGGGCCGCCGGAGGCGAGCGACGCCGGCGATGTCAGGAAGCGGAACTCGGTACCGGCCGCCGTGGTGCGAGCGGTCTCCACCTGGCGCTGGGTGTACGTCTGGTCGGTGATCACCGCGCGCATGACGACGTCGCGTGTGAAGATCACCACGGGGCTCCCCAGGCATTGCTGCGCGCTGATTGTGGCCGGCGGCGGATACAGGCCGCCGATCCAGGCGCCGAACAGATAGGCATGCGGCGGCAGCGGGCTTTGCGCGTAGGCGGGAAGAGCAGCCAGCAGGGCGATGGCAGCGGTGATGAAGCGCATACAAAAGCCTCGATCAGGTGACGTCGGCCGCAACGATAGGCTGCAATCGCCGGCTGGCATAGCCGGCGATTGAACCGGGGGCGCCGCCGTGGCATGCCGGTCGCCGACGCTGCGTCTTGAGCGTGTGGAGCGTGTGGAGCGTTGCGCTTGCGCCTGCCAGCGAATGTCCAGTCAACGCCCGCCTGTCAACGCCCGCCTGTGAACGAAGGACCCAATCGCGATGCTCCGGCGCCTGTACGACAAGACACTCCGCCTCGCGGCCTCGCCGAACGCGCCGTGGTGGCTAGCGGCAGTCTCCTTCATCGAGAGCAGCGTGTTTCCGATTCCGCCCGACGCGGTGCTGATTCCGATGGTCCTGGCACGGCCGGACCGCGCCTGGCGGCTGGCGCTGATCTGCACGCTGGGCAGCGTGGCGGGCGGCGCCCTCGGCTATCTGATCGGCTACGCGGTGTTCGACCAGCTCGCCCGCCCGGTGATCGATTTCTACGGCTACGGCCAGAAGTTCGCCGCGTTCCAGGACCTTTACGCCCGGTGGGGCCTGTGGGTGATCCTAATCAAGGGGATGACGCCGATCCCCTACAAGATCGTCACGATCGCCTCGGGCGCGGCGCATTTCAATTTCGCCGTGTTCATGGCGGCGAGTCTGGCCACGCGCGGCGCCCGGTTCTTCCTGGTCGCCGGCCTGCTGAAGGCGTTCGGTCCGCCGATTCGCGACTTCATCGAACGGCGGCTGACGCTGGTGACGTCGGTCGCGGCGGTGGGGGTGGTCGGCGGGTTCCTGGCGCTTCGGCTGCTGTAGAGCGGAAAACGGAGGACGGACCGTTGCCCGGGCAACCGCTGTCGGTTTTCCGACTTCTGTCCTCCGTCTTCCGACTCACGCTTGACTCGGATTCTTCTCGCAACTAGGTTCCGCCCCCTCGCCACCCCCCGCTGTGCTGGGTGGCCGTCGATCGCAGGCCAAAGACGCATGCGGCGCCGCCTTCCGGAACTCCGGTTGGCCCAGGCCGCGTGTCTCACTGGACCCCGCAGGGTGGGACTTCCCACGCCGGCGGGTTTGGGCTGTTGAACTTCGGTCACGCGATCGACAGGGGCGCCGGCCGGACGACTATTGGAGAGACAGAGGGTCAATGCCGACCATCAACCAGCTCATCGCGAAGGGGCGCGAGCCCCGGAAAAGCCGGAACACGGTGCCGGCGCTGCAGGGCTGCCCGCAAAAGCGCGGCGTCTGCACGCGCGTCTACACCACCACGCCGAAGAAGCCGAACTCGGCGCTGCGCAAGGTGGCGAAGGTGCGCCTGACCAATGGCTTCGAGGTCGTGAGCTACATCCCCGGCGAGGGGCACAACCTGCAGGAGCACTCGGTGGTGCTGATCCGTGGCGGGCGCGTGAAGGACTTGCCGGGCGTCCGCTATCACATCCTGCGTGGCGTGCTCGACACGCAGGGCATCGCCAAGCGTCGTCAGCGCCGGTCGCTGTACGGCGCGAAGCGGCCGAAGTAAAAGAGGTAATGCGATGAGCCGCCGCCGCCGCGCCGTAAAGCGCGAGATCCTGCCGGACGCCAAGTTCGGCGACGTCGTGATCACCCGGTTCATGAACTCGCTGATGTACGACGGCAAGAAGTCGACTGCCGAGAGCATCGTGTATAATGCGCTGGAAGTGATGAAGAAGCGCGGCGGCCAGCAGGCCGATCCGGTCCGCATGTTCCACGAGGCGCTGGACAACGTGAAGCCGGCCGTCGAAGTGCGGTCCCGCCGGGTCGGCGGCGCCACCTATCAGGTGCCGGTGGAAGTCCGCTCGGAGCGGCGGCAGGCACTGGCGATCCGGTGGATCATCGACGCCGCGCGCAAGCGGGGCGAGCACACGATGGAAGACCGGCTGTCGAACGAGCTGCTGGACGCGGTGAACAACCGTGGTGCAGCGGTGAAGAAGCGGGAAGACACCCATCGGATGGCAGAGGCGAACAAGGCCTTCAGCCACTACCGCTGGTAACACTGAAGCCTCACCCCAGGACCTCCACTCGGGCCCACGGAGAAGACGACGATGGCGAAGGCGAAATTCGCGCGGACCAAGCCGCACTGCAACATCGGCACGATCGGCCATGTCGATCATGGCAAGACGTCGCTAACGGCGGCGATCACGAAGGTGCTGGCGAAGACCGGCGGCGCCACGTTCACGGCGTACGACCAGATCGACAAGGCGCCGGAGGAGAAAGCCCGCGGCATCACGATCTCCACCGCGCATGTCGAGTATGAGACGAAGGCGCGCCACTACGCGCACGTCGATTGCCCCGGTCACGCCGACTATGTGAAGAACATGATCACCGGCGCGGCGCAGATGGACGGCGCCATTCTGGTGGTCTCCGCCGCCGACGGCCCGATGCCGCAGACCCGGGAGCACATCCTGCTCGCCCGCCAGGTCGGCGTGCCGGCGCTGGTGGTGTTCCTCAACAAGGTTGACATGGTGGACGACCCCGAGCTGCTCGAACTGGTCGAGCTCGAGGTTCGCGAGCTGCTGTCGTCCTATCAGTTCCCCGGCGACGACATTCCGATCATCCAGGGCTCCGCGCTGTGCGCGCTGGAAGACAAGCAGCCGGAACTCGGCGAGCAGGCGGTGCTGAAGCTGATGGATGCTGTGGACGCCTACATCCCGCAGCCGGCCCGTGCGACCGACCGTCCGTTCCTGATGCCGATCGAAGACGTGTTCTCGATCTCCGGCCGCGGCACCGTGGTCACCGGCCGCGTCGAGCGCGGCGTGGTGAACGTGGGCGACGAAGTCGAGATCGTCGGCATCAAGAACACCGTGAAGACGGTGGTCACCGGCGTCGAGATGTTCCGCAAGCTGCTGGATCGCGGCGAGGCGGGCGACAACATCGGCGCGTTGCTGCGCGGCACGAAGCGTGAGGACGTGGAGCGCGGCCAGGTACTGGCCAAGCCCGGCTCAATCACGCCGCACACCAAGTTCAAGGCCGAAGCCTACATCCTGACGAAGGAGGAGGGTGGCCGTCACACGCCGTTCTTCACCAACTACCGGCCGCAGTTCTATTTCCGTACCACCGACGTTACTGGCGTGGTTTCGCTGCCGGAAGGCACCGAGATGGTCATGCCGGGGGACAACGTGTCGATGGATGTGGAGCTGATCGCGCCAATCGCGATGGATGACGGCCTGCGCTTCGCGATCCGCGAAGGTGGCCGCACCGTCGGCGCCGGCGTGGTCGCGTCGATCACAGCGTAAAGACAGTAAGGCGTCGCCGGCGCCTCGCGCTCAGCGAGGCGCCGGTACGTTTTGGGAACCCGGAAGACCAACGATGGACAACCAGAATATCCGCATCCGGCTTAAGGCCTACGATCACCGCGTGCTGGATTCCAGCACGAAGGAGATCGTGAACACGGCCAAGCGCACGGGTGCCCGGGTTCGCGGGCCAATCCCGCTGCCGACGCATATCGAGCGTTTCACCGTGAACCGCTCGCCGCACGTCGACAAGAAAAGCCGCGAGCAGTTCGAGATGCGCACGCATCGCCGCCTGCTCGATATTGTCGAGCCCACGCCGCAGACGGTGGACGCGCTGATGAAGCTCGACCTCGCCGCTGGCGTGGACGTCGAGATCAAGATTTAAGCCAGGGGTGGGGCCGAGATGCGCACCGGATTGCTGGCAAAGAAGCTGGGGATGACCCGGCTGTTCAAGGACGACGGCACGCATGTGCCCGTCACCGTGTTGCTGCTCGACAGCCTGCAGGTTGTCGCCGCCCGCACGGAAGAGAAGGACGGCTACACCGCGGTCCAGCTCGGCTGGGGCCGCGCCAAGGTGAAGAACGTGTCGCAGCCGAATCGCGGCCACTTCGCCAAGGCGAAGGTCGAGCCCAAGGCGAAGCTGGTCGAATTCCGCGTCGATGCCGACGCGCTGCTGGAGCCGGGCGCGACGCTGTCGGCGGCGCATTTCCTGGTCGGCCAGCGCGTGGACGTCACCGGAACGTCGAAGGGCAAGGGTTTCGCGGGTGCGATGAAGCGCTGGAACTTCCGCGGCTTGGAAGCGAGCCACGGCGTGTCGGTCAGCCACCGCAGCCATGGGTCCACGGGCAACCGGCAGGACCCCGGCAAGACGTTCAAGAACAAGAAGATGGCGGGGCATCTCGGCGACGAGCGGATCACCACGCTGAACCTGGTCGTGGCAGCGGTCGATGCGGAGCGCGGCCTGCTGATGGTCAGGGGTGCGATCCCCGGCGCCAAGAACAGTTTCGTGCTGGTGCGCGATGCGATTAAGCGCGCGCGTCCGGCCGACGCGCCATACCCGGCCGCGCTGGTCGAAGCGGCCGCGGCCTGACGGGGACGACGATGCAGATCGACATCACAACACTCGACAACGGCAAGGCGGGTACCGCGGAGTTGCCGGACGAGTTCTTCGCCGCCGCGCCGCGCGCCGATATTCTGGCACGGGTCGTGCATTGGCAGCTCGCCAAGCGCCGGTCCGGCAACCACAAGGTCAAGGGGCTGTCGGAGGTGCAGGGCACCACGAAGAAGCCTTACAAGCAGAAGGGCACCGGCAACGCCCGTCAGGGCAGTCTGCGCTCGCCGCAGTTCCGCACCGGCGGCGTGGTTCACGGGCCGGTCGTGCGCTCGCACGAATACAGCCTGAACAAGAAAGTCCGCCGTCTCGGCCTGATCTTCGCGCTGTCGCAGAAGCAGGCTGAGGGCAAGCTGGTTGTATTGGATACTGCCGGCGGCGCGCTGAAGACCAGTGATCTGGCGAAGAAGCTGAAGGTGCTCGGCTGGCGCTCGGCGCTGATCGTCGATCAGGCCGTGGACGAAGGGTTCCTGCGGGCGAGCCGCAACATTCCCGGGCTGGATGTGCTGCCGACCATCGGCGCGAATGTTTACGACATCCTGAACCACGACGTGCTGGCGATCACCGCCGCCGGCGTGGAAGGGCTGAAGGAGCGGCTGAGCCGGACCCGGGCTGCCGCAAACGGCGCCGGGGATGGCGCGGCCGAGGGAGCGGCGGCATGAGCGGAACCGTAAAACGCAAGCGCCAGCTTTCGCGCGAGGCCATGTACCAGACGATCCGCAACCCGCTGATCACCGAGAAGGCGACAGCCTTGTCGGAGAAGAACCAGATCGTGTTCCGCGTCGCGATCGACGCCACCAAGCCCGAGATCAAGCTCGCGGTCGAGGGGCTGTTCGGCGTCAAGGTGCTGGGCGTGAACACGCTGGTTCAGAAGGGCAAGGCCAAGCGCTTCAAGGGCCGGCCCGGCCAGCGCAGCGACGTCAAGAAGGCGTTTGTCCAGCTCGCGCCTGGCCAGACGATCGATTTCACCACGGGCCTCGCATAGGGCGCGGGACAGATGGCACTCAAGCAATTCAATCCCGTCACGCCGAGCCTTCGCGGCACGGTTCTGATCGACCGCTCCGAGCTGTGGAAGGGCAAGCCCGTCAAGCTGCTTACCCAGGGCAAGTCGGGCACCGGTGGGCGTAACAACCACGGCCGCATCACCAGCCGGTTCATCGGCGGCGGCCACAAGCAGTCGTATCGTCTGATCGACTTCAAACGTCGGAAATTCGACGTGCCGGCGACGGTGGAGCGGTTGGAATACGACCCCAACCGCAGCGCCTTCATCGCGCTGGTGAAGTATGCCGATGGCGAGCTGTCGTACATCCTGGCTCCGCAGCGTTTGCGCGCTGGCGACCAGGTGATTGCCGGCAAGCGCGTCGATATCAAGCCGGGTAACGCGATGCCGCTGGGCGCGATCCCGGTCGGGACGATCGTGCACAACGTGGAGATGAAGACGGGCGCCGGCGGCAAGATCGCCCGCGCGGCCGGCACCTACGCGCAATTGGTCGGCAAGGATGCCGGCTACGCGCAGATCAAGCTGATGTCGGGCGAGCTGCGCGTGGTGCGGGCCGAGTGCATGGCGAGCGTCGGCGCCGTGTCGAACCCCGACAACATGAACCAGAAGATCGGCAAGGCCGGCCGCACGCGGTGGCTGGGCAAGCGCCCGCACAACCGCGGCGTGGTGATGAACCCGGTCGATCACCCGCTCGGCGGCGGCGAAGGGCGTTCCTCGGGCGGCCGTCATCCGGTCACCCCGTGGGGCAAGCCGACCAAGGGGTACAAGACGCGCGCCAACAAGCGCACGGATAGCCTGATCATCCGTCGCCGCAACAAGGGTAAGTGAGATGGCGCGTTCCGTATGGAAAGGCCCGTTCGTCGACGGGTATCTGCTCGCCAAGGCCGAAGCCGCGCGCGGCGCGGCCCGCAACGAGATCATCAAGATCTGGTCGCGGCGCTCGACCATCCTGCCGCAATTCGTCGGGCTGACCTTCGGCGTCTACAACGGCCGCAAGTTTCTGCCGGTGCAGGTGACCGAGAACATGGTGGGGCACAAGTTCGGCGAGTTCTCGCCGACGCGGACCTTTACCGGCCACTCCGGCGACAAGAAGGCGAAGCGGGGCTGATATGAGCAAGCCGAAAACACCGCGCGCGCTGGAAGATCATCAGGCGCAGGCCATCGTCAGCAACCTGCGCGTCAGCCCGCGCAAGCTGAACCTGGTGGCGGGCCTGATTCGCAACCTGCCTGCCTCGCAAGCGGTCGCGACGCTGACCTTCAGCAAGCGGCGCATCGCGAAGGACGTGAAGAAGGCGCTGCAGAGCGCGATCGCCAACGCCGAGAACAACCACCAGCTCGACGTCGATCGTCTTGTGGTGTCGCGGGCCGAGGTGGGGCGATCGATCGTGATGCGCCGCTTCCACGCACGCGGCCGTGGCCGCGCGGCACGCGTCGAAAAGTGGTTCAGCCACCTGAAGATCGTGGTCGCGGAGCGCGATCAGGAAGACGAGTTCGAAGCAACGCAGGGCGTCGCGGAGCGCACGCAGGTGGCAGTACCGCCGGGCGTTGACGTGGCAGCACGCGCGCCGGTGGATGTACCAGTGGATACACCTGCCAGCCCCGCGCAGGAAAACGCCGGCGGCGGGCAGGAGGCCGTATAGATGGGTCACAAGGTCAACCCGGTCGGGCTCCGGCTCGGCGTCAACCGCACGTGGGACAGCCGCTGGTATGCCGGCGCCGATTATTCGGTGCTGCTGCATGAAGACCTGAAGCTGCGCAACCACCTGCGCAGAAAGCTGCACGGCGCTGGGGTCTCCCGCGTGGTGATCGAGCGCCCGGCGAAGAAGCCGCGCGTTACGATCTATGCCGCGCGTCCGGGCGTGGTGATCGGCAAGAAGGGCCAGGACATCGAGGTGCTGAAGCGCGAGCTCGGCCGGATGGCGAAGGCCGAGGTGGCGCTGAACATCGTGGAAATCCGCAAGCCGGAAATCGACGCGCAGCTCGTCGCCGAGAACATCGCGCAGCAGCTTGAGCGCCGCGTCGCGTTCCGGCGGGCGATGAAGCGCGCGGTGCAGTCGGCGATGCGGCTCGGTGCGCAAGGCATCCGGATCGGCTGCAGCGGCCGGCTGGGCGGCGCGGAAATCGCGCGGGCGGAGTGGTACCGCGAGGGCCGCGTTCCGCTGCACACGCTGCGTGCCGACATCGACTACGGCCAGGCAACGGCGAAGACGACGTACGGCACGTGCGGTGTGAAGGTCTGGATCTTCAAGGGCGAGATCCTGACTCACGACCCGATGGCGCAGGACCGCCGCGCCGCCGAGCAGGCCCCGCAACGGTAGGATGAAACGGTAACCGACGATGCTGTCACCGAAGCGCACCAAATACCGTAAGGCGCACAAGGGCCGCATCCATGGCAACGCCAAGGGCGGCACCGCGCTGAACTTCGGCACCTATGGATTGAAGGCGCTTGAGCCGGAGCGGATCACCGCGCGGCAGATCGAGGCTGCCCGTCGCGCCATCACGCGCGCGATGAAGCGCACCGGCCGCGTGTGGATTCGTATCTTCCCCGACGTGCCGGTGAGCTTGAAGCCCGCCGAAGTGCGCATGGGCTCGGGCAAGGGCAGCCCGGAGTTCTGGTGCTGCCGCGTGGCGCCGGGGCGGATCATGTTCGAGATCGACGGCGTGCCGTCCGACCTCGCGCGTGAGGCGCTGACCCTGGGCGCCGCGAAGCTGCCGATCCGGACCAAGTTCATCGCCAGAGTGGGAGACGCATGATGGCGAAGGGCGAGACCAGCGCCGCCGACATCCGCCAGAAGACGCCGGACGAGCTGTCCACGCTGCTGCTGGACCTGCGCAAGGAGCAGTTCAACCTGCGCTTCCAGCGGGCGACCGGCCAGCAGGAAGGGACCGCGCGGGTGAAGCAGGTGCGGCGCGACATTGCGCGCATCAAGACGATTCAAAGCGAAAAGACCCGTGCGGAGAAGCCAGTCTCCGCCGTGGCGCAGTAGGAGCGGGCGATGCCGAGGCGCGTCCTGACGGGCAGGGTAACCAGCGACAAGATGGACAAGACCGTGACGGTGCTTGTCGATCGCCGCGTGATTCATCCGCTGTACAAGAAGTTCATCCGCCGCTCGAAGAAGTATGCGGCGCATGACGAAGCGAACCTGTGCAAGACCGGCGACACGGTCCGCATCGAGGAGTGCCGGCCGATCAGCAAGCGCAAGACCTGGCTGGTGGTCGAGCGTAACGGCCAGCCGGTGGAGCTGCCGCCGGGGATTCTTCCGGTCGTGCCGGCGCAGGCTGAGGGAGCCGCGGCATGATCAGCGTCGAATCCAATCTGGAGGTCGCCGACAATTCCGGCGCGCGCCGGGTCCAGTGCATCAAGGTGCTGGGCGGCTCGAAGCGCAAGACCGCCTCGGTCGGCGACGTGATCGTGGTGTCGGTGAAGGAAGCGATTCCGCGCGGCAAGGTGAAGAAGGGCGACGTGCACCAGGCGGTCATCGTGCGCACCCGCTTCCCGGTGCGCCGGCCCGACGGCAGCGCGATCCGCTTCGACCGCAACGCCGCCGTGCTGATCAACAAGCAGCAGGAGCCGATCGGCACCCGCATCTTCGGCCCGGTCGTGCGCGAACTGCGGGGACGCAAGTTCATGAAAATCATCTCGCTCGCGCCGGAGGTGTTGTAATGGCGGCCCGTATTCGGAAGGGCGACACGGTCGTGGTGATCGCTGGCGCCGACAAGGGCCGCCGCGGTGAAGTAGCCAGCGTGCTGCCGAAGGACAACCGGGCCGTGGTGGAGGGCATCAACATCGCTCGCCGCCACACCAAAGCGACAAGAATGGGCCAGGGCGGCATCGTGGAGAAGGCGGCATCGGTCCACCTGTCCAATCTGATGCTGATCGACCCGAAGAGCGAGAAGCCGACCAGGGTCGGGTTCCGCGTGCTGGATGACGGCCGCAAGGTGCGCGTGGCCAAGGTCACCGGCCAGGTGATCGAGGGCTAAGGGGGCCGCAATGAGCGATACCAAAGGCCATTTGAACAAGTCGCAGGCGAAGAAGGCGGCGAAGAGCGAGAAGGCGGCGGCGAACCAGACCGGGATCGCGGCCGCCGGCGAAGCCATCGCCTCGCCCACCGAGACTCCGCGGCTGCAGCAGCGCTACCTGCAGGAGATCCGCGCCAAGCTGCAGAAGGAGTTCGGCTACACGAACCCGATGCAGGTGCCGAAGCTGTCGAAGATCGTCATCAACATGGGCGTCGGCGAGGCGACCGCGGACCAGAAGAAGCTGGACGCCGCCGTGGCCGAGATGGCGGCGATCAGCGGCCAGCGGCCGGTGAAGACGGTGGCGAAGAAGGCGATCGCTGGGTTCAAGATCCGCGAGGGCCTGCCGATTGGCTGCAAGGTGACGCTGCGCAAGGCGCGGATGTATGAGTTCATGGACCGGCTGTTCACCATCGCCCTGCCGCGCGTCCGCGACTTCCGCGGCATCGCGGGCAAGGGGTTCGACGGGCGCGGCAACTTCGCCATGGGGCTGAAGGAGCAACTCGTGTTCCCGGAGATCAACTACGACCGGGTGGATGCGACGCGCGGCATGGACATCCAGTTCGTGACCACGGCGAAGACCGATGCCGAAGCGAAGGCCCTGCTGAAGGCCTTCGACCTGCCGTTCGCGAACTGACGTTTGGTGGAAAACCGCCGGGTCCCGGTCGAACGGGCGCCTGGCAGGTTCCGGAGGAAAGAAGACAGGATGGCGAAGACCTCTCAGGTCAACCGGAATGCCAAGCGGGAACGCATGGCGAAGCGTGACAAGTCGAAGCGCGAGTCGCTGAAGGCGGTGGTCATGGATCGCACGCTGCCGGTGGAAGACCGCTTCAATGCCACGGTGCAGCTTGCGCAGTTGCCGCGCAACGGCGCCAAGGTGCGGGTGCGCCTGCGTTGCGCGCTGACCGGCCGGTCGCGCGGCAACTACCGCAAGTTCAAGCTGTGCCGCATAGCGCTGCGTGATCTGGCGAGTTCCGGGCAGATCCCCGGCATGACCAAGGCGAGCTGGTAAGGGCGCGGCACATGTCGGTATCCGATCCACTGGGTGACATGCTCACCCGTATCCGCAATGCGCAGCGTGCACGTCACACCTCCTGCGTGGCGCCGGCATCAAAGCTGCGCGCCAACGTGCTGGATGTGCTGAAGCGCGAGGGCTACATCCGCGGCTTCGCGGCTGAGGTACTGCGGCCGGGCGTGGCGCAGTTGCGCATCGAGCTGAAGTACAACGAAGGCGAGCCGGTGATCAAGGAGATCACCCGCGTGTCCAAGCCGGGCCGGCGGGTCTATTCGAAGATCAAGGAACTGCCGCGGGTCTATGCCGGCCTGGGCGTCTCGGTCCTGTCCACGCCGCGCGGCGTGTTGAGCGATGCAGAGGCTCGCGCCGCCAATGTCGGCGGCGAAGTCCTGTTCCGCGTGTTCTAGGCAGGAGGTCCGGATGTCACGCGTAGGCAAATATCCTGTCGAGATCCCGGCGGGCGTGCAGGTGGCGATCGCCGGCAGCCTGCTCACCGCCAAGGGCAAGCTCGGCGAGTTGAAGCTCGAACTGACCGACAACGTCGAGGCCACGGTCGACGGCAACAAGGTGACGGTCAAGCCGCGCACCGAGGAGCAGAAGGCGCGCATGATGTGGGGCACCACCCGCGCGTTGGTGGCGAACATGGTGAAGGGCGTATCGACCGGCTATGCGAAGTCGATGGAGATCACCGGCACCGGGTTCCGCGCCGCGGTGCAGGGCTCCAACCTGGTGTTGAACCTGGGATTCTCGCATGACGTGATCTACGCGGTGCCGCCGGGCATCAAGATCACCTGCGAGAAGCCCACGTCGCTGAAGATCGAGGGCGTGGACAAGCGCCTGGTCGGCCAGGTGGCGGCCGAGATCCGCGGCTATCGTCCGCCCGAGCCGTACAAGGGCAAGGGCGTGCGCTACTCGGATGAAGTCATCCGCCGCAAGCAAGGCAAGAAGAAGTGACGAGCGCGAGACGATAATGGGCACCCTGGCATGAGCACCCTTCAGGAACTTCGGATTCGCCGGCGCGAGCGCCTGCGCTTCCAGTTGCGCCACAAATCGGGCGGGCGGCCGCGGCTCTCCGTGTTCCGCTCGGGCAAGAACATCTACGCGCAGGTGATCGACGACGCGCAGGGCCGCACGTTGGCGGCGGCGTCGTCGCTGGAGAAGGCGCTGCGCGAGGGCCTGAAGACCGGCGCCGACAAGGCGGCGGCGGCGGCAGTCGGCAAGCTGGTCGCGGAGCGTGCGCTGGCGGCGGGTGTGAAGGAAGTGGTGTTCGACCGCGGCGCTTATCTTTATCACGGCCGCGTCAAGTCGCTGGCCGAGGCTGCCCGCGAGGGCGGTCTGGCGTTTTAAGGAACTGACGTATGGCACGTGAACCGAGGGAAGGCCGCGGCCGCGATCGGGACCGCGACAGCGACGATGGCATCATCGACAAGTTGGTCGGCATCAACCGCGTCGCCAAGGTGGTGAAGGGCGGACGCCGGTTCTCGTTCGCCGCGCTGGTCATCGTCGGCGACCAGAAGGGCCGCGTCGGCTACGGCGCCGGCAAGGCGCGCGAGGTACCGGAGGCGATCCGCAAGGCGACCGAGCGTGCCAAGCGCGGCATGATCCGGGTGCCGATGAAGGAAGGCCGCACGCTGCACCATGACGTGATCGGCGAGTACGGCGCCGGCAAGGTGGTGCTGCGCTCGGCGACCGCCGGGACCGGCATCATCGCCGGCGGCCCGCTGCGCGCGGTGTTCGAGACGCTGGGGATCGGCGACGTGGTGGCGAAGAGCCTCGGCAGCCGCAACCCGCATAACATGGTCAAGGCCGCGTTCGCGGCGCTGCAGGGCTGCGCCTCGCCGCGCTCGGTGGCGACCCGCCGTGGCAAGAAGGTGGCCGAGATCTTCGGCCGGCGCGATGCGCCGCATGTCGGGCCGGTTCACGCGGAACCGGTTTCGCCGGAGGCCCACGATGTCTAAGGTTCGCGTGACGCAGACCGCCTCCGCGCTCGGCCGCAAGCCGGGCCAAAAGGAGACGCTGATCGGGCTGGGGCTCAACAAGCTGCGCCGGACGCGCGAGCTGGACGACACCCCGGCGGTGCGCGGCATGATCCGCAAGGTCGCCCACCTGATCAAGGTGGAGGAGCAGTCCTGATGAAGCTGAACGAACTGCGCGACAATCCCGGCGCGCGCCCGACGTCGAAGCGCCTCGGGCGCGGCATCGGCTCGGGCAAGGGCAAGACCTCCGGCAAGGGCGTCAAGGGCCAGAAGGCGCGCACCGGCGTGGCGCTGAACGGGTTCGAAGGCGGCCAGATGCCGATCTACCGGCGACTGCCGAAGCGCGGCTTCTTCAGCCGGAACCGGAAGGAATACGCGCCGGTCAACCTGGGCGCGCTGGATGCGGCGATCACTGCCGGCCGGCTCGATGCGGGGCGGCCGATCACCGAGGCGTTGCTGCGCGCGGCTGGCCTGGTGCGCGGCCGGCTGGACGGCGTGCGGCTGCTGGCCAAGGGCGAAATCACCCGGGCGGTGACAATCACCGTCTCCGGCGCGTCGGAGACGGCGATCGCGGCGGTGCAGAAGGCGGGCGGCGCGGTGACGACCACTGTCCCAAAGCGCGTCGCCGCCGAGCCTGCCGCCTGACGTCGGCGGTTGGCTTTGCCCGATTGTGCTGCGCTGACTCGCCAGGCCGCAAACTCCGGCCGGCGGCGTCGCGCGTATGACGGTCAGGTGGGCGCAAGCGCGCAAGTGAGCGCCGGCCGCCGTCGTCAATATTGCCTTGCCGGGCGGTCCGGCGGCACAATGCGGGTAGCGTTGACGGCGCAATTCGGCGTGCCGTTCATGGCGCCATCGGTTGCCCCCTGGACACTGCCCCGGGCACTTTTCCGGGCCATTCCTTGGGCTCCCGGTCGGCGCCGTTCTGTTTGATCGGGGACTGAGCCATGGCCTCTGCGGCCGAACAGCTTGCGGCAAATCTCAGCCTGGGCACCTTCTCCAAGGCGACCGAGCTCAAGCAGCGCATCTGGTTCACACTGGGTGCGCTGATCGTCTACCGGCTCGGCACCTACATCCCGGTGCCCGGGGTGGACGCCGCGGTGATGACCGAGATGATGCAGCAGCACGGCAACGGCATCCTCGGCATGTTCGACATGTTCACCGGCGGGGCGCTGCGCCGCATGACGGTGTTCGCGCTGAACATCATGCCATACATCAGCGCCAGCATCATCGTGCAGCTCATGACGGCCGCGATCCCGACGCTCGAAACGCTCAAGAAAGAGGGCGAATCGGGCCGCAAGAAGATCAACCAGTACACACGCTATCTCACCGTGCTGATCGCCATGTTCCAGTCCTACGGCATCTCTGTCGGGCTGGAGAGCATGCACGGCAGCTTCGGCAGCGCCGTGATCGATCCCGGGTGGTTCTTCCGCCTGACCTGCGTGATCACGCTGGTGGGCGGCACGATGTTCCTGATGTGGCTGGGCGAGCAGATCACCGCGCGCGGCGTCGGCAACGGCATCAGCCTGATCATCATGGCCGGCATCGTCGCGGGACTGCCGAGCGCGCTTGCCTCGCTGCTGGAGCTGGGGCGCACCGGTGCGCTGTCGCCGTTCTTCATCCTGGCCTTCGCCGTGATCGCGGTGGCCACCATCGCCTTCATCGTGTTCATGGAGCGGGCGCAGCGGCGCATCCCGGTGCAGTACCCGAAGCGCCAGGTCGGCTCGCGGATGTTCGGCGGCGATTCGACGCACATGCCGCTGAAGATCAACACCTCGGGCGTAATCCCGCCGATCTTCGCCAGCTCGATCCTGCTGATCCCGGCGACCATCTCCGGGTTCTCGTCGGACATGCAGCCCGGCTGGCTGCAGACCATCGCCGGTGCCGTCGGGCACGGACAGCCGGCGTACATGTTGCTGTACGCCTTTCTGATCATCTTCTTCGGCTATTTCTACACCGCCGTGGTGTTCAATCCGGAAGAGACCGCCGACAACCTGAAGAAGTATGGCGGCTTCGTCCCCGGCATCCGGCCGGGCAAGGCGACGGCCGACTATTTCGACCGGGTGCTGACGCGGCTGACCACGGTTGGCGGCATCTACCTGGTCGCGGTCTGCCTGCTGCCGGAGATACTGATCAGCAATTACGGTCTGCCGTTCTACTTCGGGGGCACCTCGATCCTGATCGTGGTGTCGGTAACGATGGACACGGTGACCCAGATCCAGTCGCACCTGCTGGCGCATCAGTATGAAGGCTTGATTCGCAAGGCCAAGGTAAAGGGACGCCGGTGAACCTGATTCTTCTCGGCCCGCCGGGTGCGGGCAAGGGCACGCAGGCCAAGCGTCTGCAGGACCGTTACGGTATTGCTCAGATTTCCACCGGGGACATGCTGCGTGCCGAGGTCGCTGCAGGCAGCCCGGTCGGCCGTGAGGCGAAGGCGGTGATGGAAGCGGGGCAGCTCGTCTCCGACGACATCATCATCCGCATGCTGGGCAACCGGGTCGGGCAAGCCGATTGCGCCAAGGGCTTCATCCTGGACG